>Ga0194129_10000161_pt1 | contig 133180 bp, 138 predicted proteins | sample TA2KigCa35mmetaG_FD_150862 | JGI IMG/M metagenome (GOLD analysis project Ga0194129, IMG submission 150862) | Freshwater microbial communities from Lake Tanganyika, Tanzania - TA2015038 Kigoma Deep Cast 35m | ecosystem: Environmental > Aquatic > Freshwater > Lake | place: Tanzania: Lake... | reverse complement strand
CGCATCTCCTGCGCGGCGGGCTGCGGCGCCTGCTGCCGGCAGCCCGTGCCGGTGTCCGATGTCGAGGCCTGGTGGCTGATCGATCTGGTGGAGAAGATGCCGGAGCCGCGGCGCGCGGTGATCCGCGCGCGTTTCGCCGAGGCCGAGCGCAAGCTCGACTCGACGGGCCTCGGCATACTCGATGTGCACGGCCGCTCGAAAAATGAGTACCGGCAATTCGCCAAGGCCTACTTCGATCTGCGACTCGATTGCCCGTTCCTCGAGAAAGAACGCTGCTCGATCCACGCGGCGCGGCCGCTGGCCTGTCGCGAGCACCTCGTGACATCGCCGCCCCAGCATTGCTCGACGGGAAGCAGTGGCTTGGTCCAAGGCGTGCGTTCGGCGCCAATGGCCGGCGCGCTCCTGCGCTTGACCTCCGAGGACACGCCGCCGCGACCGCGCGCTACGCTGCTGGCGCTGCTGCTGCGCTGGCTGGCGCTGAACCCCAAGCCTACCGCGGTCAAGCCGGCGCAGGAATGGATCGAGCGACTGATGGCGATCCAGTCGTCTTTGGCCAGGGGCGAAGGCAACGTGCCGGAATCATGAGCCGACCGTCGCTCCTGTTCATGCCGGGTTCCTCCGGCGCGGCGAGCTTCTGGTTGCCGGTCGGCGAATTGCTGCCCGCCGCCTGGCGCAAGCGCTACCTCGACTGGCCCGGCATGGGCGCGGTGCCGCCATCGCCTCGGATCGCCTCCTATGACGACCTCGCCGATCTCGTGCTCGACCGGCTCGAGGAGCCGACCGCGCTGGTGGCGCAGTCGATGGGCGGCGTGGTCGCGGCCAAGGTCGCGGTGCGGCGACCCGAGCGCGTCAGTCATCTGGTGCTGACGGCCACGTCGGGCGGTATCGACCGGACGGCGTTCGATCTCGCCGATTGGCGGCCCGACTATCGCAAAACCTACCCGCATGCGCCGGATTGGATCTTCGAGCACACCGGCGACTTGAGCGATGCGTTGCGGCGGCTTCGTATGCCGGTGCTGCTGGTCTGGGCGACGCGCGACGCGATCAGCCCGGTGGCCATCGGCCGCCATCTCGCCGCGCTGATGCCGCAAGCGCGGCTGGTCGAGATCGACAGCGGCGATCACTGGGTGGTGCGCCAGCATCCGCGACAGGTCGCGCGCGAAATCGAGACGCTGATCGCCCGCACGGTCTGAAACAAGAGGGGCCTGAAGTGCGAGAGGCCTGAAATAGGGCGGGCGGCGCCGTGGGGTGCGCCGCCCGCGTGACGCCCAAAATCGCAGGGCGCCAGGGACCTCGCGCCAATGGATGGGGGTCCAAGGGATGGCGCGAGTTCCGTATTCAAGCTTGAGCGCGGTTCGCCACAAGGCAACGGCGCATCAAGACTGTGAAATCAAAAAATGTGGAAAACCAATCACTTCAACGATCCACGCCAACCCACTCAATAATCTCAATGTATATCGTCAGCTTCATATCAGATTATGCGCTTGGCCATGCGGACGTGACGGGATCTGTGGGAAAATGTCCGCGTGACCGCCTTCCCCGGCCGGCCACGCGGACGCCCCTCAACCGATGATCACTCGTCCTCGTCCGAGCCGCCTTCGGCATCCATCAGCGCGCCGGACAGCACGCCGGCATTGGCACGGATGGCGTGCTCGATCTTGTCGGCGACCTCGGGATGCTCGCGCAGGAAGGTCTTGGCGTTCTCGCGGCCCTGGCCGATGCGCTGGCCATCGTATGAGAACCACGACCCCGACTTCTCGACGATGCCGGCTTTGACGCCGAGGTCGACCAGCTCGCCGACCTTGGAGACGCCCTCGCCGTACATGATGTCGAACTCGACCACCTTGAACGGCGGCGCCACCTTGTTCTTCACCACCTTCACGCGGGTCTGGTTGCCGACCACGTCCTCGCGCTCCTTGATCGCGCCGATGCGGCGGATATCGAGGCGCACCGAGGCGTAGAACTTCAGCGCGTTGCCGCCGGTCGTGGTTTCGGGGTTGCCGAACATCACGCCGATCTTCATGCGAATCTGGTTGATGAAGACCACCAGCGTGTTCGATTTCGAGATCGAGGCGGTGAGCTTGCGCAGCGCCTGGCTCATCAGGCGCGCCTGCAGGCCGGGCAGCGAATCGCCCATCTCGCCCTCGAGCTCGGCCTTGGGCACCAGTGCGGCCACCGAGTCGATCACCAGCACGTCGATCGCGCCCGAGCGTACCAGCGTATCGGCGATCTCCAGCGCCTGCTCGCCGGCGTCGGGCTGCGAGATCAGCAGATTCTCGACATCGACGCCCAGCTTCTTGGCATAGCCCGGATCCATCGCGTGCTCGGCGTCGATGAAGGCGCAGGTGCCGCCCTTCTTCTGCGCCTCGGCGACGCAATGCAGCGCCAAGGTCGTCTTGCCCGAGCTCTCCGGGCCGTAGATCTCGATGATGCGGCCCTTGGGCAGGCCGCCGATGCCGAGCGCGATATCGAGGCCCAGCGAGCCGGTCGAGATCGCCTCGATCTCCAGCGTCTCGCGCTGGCCGAGCTTCATGATCGAGCCCTTGCCGAAGGCCCGCTCGATCTGCGCCAGCGCCGCATCCAGCGCCTTGCCCTTGTTGTCCATCCCGTCCTTCTCGACGACTTTCAGGTTTGCCAGCGACATCGTCTGCTCCTCGTTAGATCAGCCCTTCGGCTCCGCGACAATCAGGATAAATCGGACGAGCAAGCGCAATGTACGCATTTTGTTCTCTGACGGAAGCGGAAAATTAAGCCTCTGAAATTCTTTAGAACTTGACACATGTTCTAGTATTGTTCACGGCAAGTGGCCGCAAGAGTTCGCGCACCCCGGCGAAAGCGTCGGCCGCCCCCCAAGGCACGGGAGTCATGCGCAGGCCACCGCGCTCGGCAGTGGCGCGCCCGGTCATCGGCGCGCTATAGCGAAACCCGAACAATTTCACCGTTCGCGCCTCGCGTTGAGAACGACGGGCACGAAAGTCCGCTCAGGAAATCGGGGGCGCCGAGCGTGGTTTCCGCAAAAGTGAAGACAGCCGCGATGGCGGCGCCGCCCCTGCTGGCCTGTGCCGTGCTCGCCTATGCCGCGTGGTACGCGCTGCGTCAGGTCAGCCTGCAGATCAGCCCGATCGCGCTGGCGATGCTGATCGGCATGCTCGCCGCCGGACTCGTCACCCTGTCGAAGGACGTGTCGAAGGAGATCGGCAACCTCTCCAAGACCATCCTGCGCTGGGGCATCGTGCTGATGGGCCTGCAGCTCGACCTCAAGCGCATCATCGTCACCGCCGGTCCGGCCGTGCCGGTGACGCTGGTGGCGACCTGCGGCACCATCGCGCTCTTCTGGTGGATCGGCCGGCGCATGGGCGTGTCGGGCGCGCTCTCGGTGCTGGTCGCCATCGGCACCGGCATCTGCGGCGCCGCCGCCATCGTCGCCGCCTCCGCGCCGGCCAAGGCGAAGGACGAGGAGACCGGCTACGCGCTGGGCGTGATCACCTTGTGCGGCACGGTGGCGTTGTTCGCCGAGCCGGCGCTGATGCCGATCCTCGGCCTGTCGGAACAGGCCTTCGGCTTCTGGGCCGGCGCCTCGATCCACGAGGTGGCCCAGGTCGTCGCCGCGGCTTTCGCCGGCGGTCCCGTCGCCGGCGAGGTCGGCACCGTCGTCAAGCTCACCCGTGTGCTGTGGCTGGCACCCTGCCTGATCGTGCTGTCGCTGGTGCTGCGGCGCATGGAGGGCGGCGACGGCAAGGAGGCCAAGGTGCCGCTGGTGCCGTGGTACGTGCTGGGCTTCCTGGCGACGGCGGCGATCGGCAGCGTCGTCGAGCTGCCCGGCGTCGTGCGCTCGACCATGGCCTGGGTCGCCGGTGGCTTCTTCGTCATTGCCCTGGCCGGCGTCGGGCTCGGCCTGAAGTTCGGCCAGATCCTGGCCTTCGGCATCCGCCCGCTGCTTTTGGCCGTGCTGGCCTCGCTGTTCATCGCCATCATCACACTGGCATGGGTGATGCTGGTAGGCTGGATCTAGCCCACTCCCAGGAGGCCGTGATGTCACTCACCAACACACCCGATCCCGCCATTCGCGCCGCCGTCGTGCGCCAGGATCTGCAACACGTCCTGCACCCGATCGTCCAGCACAAGGCGCTGGAGGCCAAGCAGATCGTCGTCACCGGCGGCGAAGGCTCCACGGTCTACGACGCCGACGGCACCGCCTATCTCGACGCGATGGCCGGGCTGTGGTGCGTCAACATCGGCTATGGCCGCACGGAACTGGCCACGGTGGCGGCCGAGCAGCTGCGGCAGCTGGCGTATTTCCCGCACACCTCCATGAACGTGCCGGCCGCGGCGCTGGGCGAGAAGCTCAACGCGCTGGTCGGCGGCGGCTATCACACCTACTTCGTCAACTCGGGCTCCGAGGCCAACGAAGCGGGCTTCAAGATCGCCCGCCAGTACATGAAGCACGAGCACCCGCAGCACTATCGCTTCAAGACCGTCAGCCGCTATTTCTCCTATCACGGCACGACGCTCGCGACGCTCGACGCCGGCGGCATGGGCGAGCGCAAGGCGAAGTTCGAGCCGTTCTCGGGCGACTTCGTGCACGTCGCCCATCCCTACTGCTATCGCTGCCCGTTCGGCCTGCAATATCCGAGCTGCGGCATGGCCTGCGTCAAGAACCTGGAGACGGCCATCCTCGGCGAAGGCCCCGAGACGATCGCCGAGGTCATCATCGAGCCGATCATGAGCGGCGTCGGCGTCGCGGTGCCGCCCGATGAGTACCTGCCCGAGGTCGAGAAGCTCTGCCGCAAGTACGGCATCCTTCTGCACATCGACGAGGTGATCAACGGCTTCGGCCGCACCGGCAAGATGTTCGCGCACCAGCATTACGGCGTGTCGCCCGACATCATCGCCATCGCCAAGGGCATCTCGAGCGCCTATCTGCCGATCGCCGCGACGATGGTGAAGAACAAGGTGTTCGACAGCTTCTACGGCGAGGTTTCGGACAACCGCCAGGTCTTCCAGGTGAACACCTATGGCGGCCATCCGGTCTCCGCCGCCGTCGCGGTGCGCAACATCGAGATTCTCGAGGCCGAGAAGCTGACCGAGCGCGCCGCCGATACCGGCGCCTATCTGCTCGACGGGCTGCGTACCCTGATGACGAAGCACAAGTCGGTCGGCGACGTCCGCGGCAAGGGCCTGCTGGTCGGCGTCGAGCTGGTCAAGGACCGCGCCAGCAAGGAGCCGGTCGACGCCCAGACGATCACCGCCATTTCCGACTTCTGTCGCGACAACGGCGTGCTGGTCGGCCGCGCTGGCGGCGGACGGCGCTACGGCAACACCATCACGATGTGCCCGCCGCTGGTGATCACCCGCGCCGAATGCGACCGGCTGGTCGAGACGCTGGATCGCGCGCTGTCGGCGGTCAAGATCAACTGACGTCAGTCGAGTCGCCCAGCGCGACGACGCCCGCCGCCGCGAGCGCGGCGATCGTCGCTTTGTCGTAACCCAGCGCCGACAGCACCGCGCGGCTGTCGGCGCCGATCCTCGCCGCGGCGTGGGTGCGCACGCCGGCGAGCCTGCCGTCGAGACGGAACGGCAGCAGCGGCAGGCGCGTGATCTCGCCGCCGGGCATGATCGTCTCGGCGAGCTGGCCGGTGGCGGCGAGATGCGGGTCGTCCCACAGATCCTCGGGCCGCGCGACGCGCGAATAGGAGATGTCGGCCTCGGCCGCCTTGCGCTCGACCTCGTCGAAGGGCATGCGCTCGATCACCCTGGCCAGCGCCGGCAGCAGCCAGGACCGCGCCGCGATGCGATCGTTGTTGGTGGCGAGCCGCGGATCGTTCTTCAGCTCGTCGAGGCCGAAGACATCGACGAAGCGGCGCCACTGGCCGTCGCTGGTGACGCCGAGGAAGATCTTGACGCCGTCGGCGGTGTCGAAGGGCTCGTAGATCGCCCATGAGCTCAGCCGCTCGGGCATCGGCGGCACGGGATGCTTGAGCACCGCGCCGGCGGCGAGGTGCGTGCCCATCAGCATCACCACCGATTCGAAGAGCGCGCTCTCGACCAGCCCGCCTTTGCCGGTGCGCTCGCGCTCGCGCAGCTTCAGGAGCACGCCGAAGACGCCGAAGCTGCCGCCCATGATGTCGACCACCGAGGCGCCGGCGCGCAGCGGCCGACCGCTGGGGCCGGTCATGTAGGCCAAGCCGCCCATCATCTGCACGACCTCGTCGAGCGCGGCGCGGTGTTCGTAGGGACCACCGAGGAAGCCCTTGAGCGCGCAATAGATGAGGCGCGGATTGAGCTCGGCGCAGCGCTTGGGGCCGTAGCCGCGTTTGGTCATCGTGCCGGGTGCGAAGTTCTCGACCAGCACGTCGGCCTGCGCCACCAGCCTGTCGACCACCGCCCTGCCCTCGGGCTTCTCGATGTCGATGGCGAGGCAGCTCTTGTTGCGGTTGAGGAAGCCGAAGAAGCCGGAGCCGAAGCCCTTGAGCCGTCGCGTGCGATCGCCGTCGACCGGCTCGATCTTGACCACCTCGGCGCCGAGGTCGGCGAGGATCAGACCGCAGGTCGGCCCCATCACGGTGTGCGAGAACTCGACGACCTTGACGCCCGCCAGGGGCAGCGCCGCCTCGCCTAGAGCAGCCACTCGTGCGCCCACTTGAAGAGTGGCAAGCCGGCGGCCTCGGCCACGGCGACATCGGCGAAGCCTGTGCCGACGAAAAAGACCTCCTGCTTCGGCACGGCGGCGGCGCGCAGCAGACCCTTCACGTCGTCGCGCAGTCCGACGGCCTCGACGGCGCAGGGCAACCTCGCCGACAGCGACGCGCGCAGGTCGATCAACGCGTCGGGCGACAGCTTGCCGTGGATCAGCGGATCGGCGATCGGCAGCAGCCTGCCGCCGAAGCGCGCCAGCTTCGCCGCCATCTCCGGCCGCGCCTCGACCGAGATCGCGCCGTCGCCGGCGCGCGACAGGCGCGCGACCAGCCCCAGCGGCACCAGCGCCGCCGACAGATAGGTGCCGGTGTCGAGGATCACGGCGGTGAACTCGCGATAGGTGATGCCGAGCTTCTCGGCGCGCGCCATGCGGCGCAGCGCGATCTCCGGCTTGGGCGTCTTCCACGCCTTGGCCACGGCGCGACGCCAGATCCAGGCCTCCCATGACATGTCCAGGGGGCCGCCATTGTGGCCGATCCCCGGCCGCCGCAGCAGCAGCTCGGAGTTGGGATGCAGCGCGCTTCTGTGGTTGCGGTCACCCATGGGACGGCATCGTGACCCGTCATCGGGATTGTCGATTGGCCACAGTCTAGCGCTTGCGCGCGCAGGGGCAAGGCGATTGGCCCCGGAGGCGATTCCGTCGTAGTCTGCCGCCAACCAACTGTGTCGCCGAAGGAAACGCCCATGCTTCTGAGCCGCCGCCACGCCATCGCCGCGAGCGCCGCCGCGCTGGCCTCGCCGAGCGCCGTCTTCGCGCAATCCAAGTGGCCGGAACGGCCCGTGACCTTCGTCGTGCCCTACGCCGCCGGCGGCGGCGCCGACATCGTCGCGCGCGAGCTGGCACATCTGATGACGCCATTGTTCGGCCAGAGCATCATCGTCGACAACAAGGGCGGCGCCGCCGGCGGCATCGGCACGACCATCGTCGCCAACGCCCGGCCCGACGGCTACACGCTGCTCTACGCCGTGAGCACCAACATCGTGCTCAATCCGCATGTGCTGAAGGGCTACAAGACCGACACGCTCGAAGACCTGATCCCGATCGTGCAGACCACCGACTACCAGTACGTGCTGGCGGTGCACCCCGACGTGCCGGCCAAGACCGTCGCCGAGCTGATCGCCCTGGCCAAGAAGGATCCCGACAAGCTGACCTTCTCGTCGTCGGGCGCCGGCGGCAACAACCACCTCGCCGGCGCGCTGTTCGCGGCCGCGACCGGCACCAAGCTGACCCATGTGCCCTACAAGGGAACCGGCCCGGCGCTGATGGACGTCATCAGCGGCATCATCACGATGAACTTCTCCTCGCTGCCGCCGGCGGTGGGCCAGATCAAGGCCGGCAAGCTGCGCGCGTTGGCGGTCACCGGCAGCAAGCGCGTCTCGGCGCTGCCTGACATCCCGACGCTCGAGGAAGTCGGCATCAAGGGCGCGACGCTCAAGGGCTGGCACGGAGTCTTCGCACCCAAGGGCACGCCGGTCGAGGTCATCGACCGGGTCGAGCGCGACGTGAAAGCGGCGCTGAAGGATCCCAAGATGAAGAGCGCCCTCGACAAGGACGGGCTGGATTTCCCGCCGGAGATGACGCGCCCGCAATTCGCCGACGCCGTGCGCAAGGAGCACGCCTTCTGGGGGCCGAAGCTCAAGGAGCTCGACATCAAGTTCGAGTAGGCGTGGCACGCCCCGCCGCCATCGTGCGCGCGGATGAGTCCGGGACGTGGGCGGCCGGCGCGCCGAGGACGATCGCCCCGCCCCTTCGAGCGAAGGCGGGGTGGCGGATGTCCGCCTCATCGTCGTGGGTTCGCCGCCGCCCATCGCTTCAACGCCTCGTAGGAGTCGGGCGGGTCGCCGGGTTTTCGTCCGCCCGAACAGATGATCTTGGCGTTCGGATACAGGCCGGACACGTGGCGCCACAGGATCGGCGCCGCCTGTTGCGGCGGCGATGACGGCTGCTGGCGCCTGGGCGGATCGGGCGGCCCCAGTCCCTTCAGAATGATCGGCTCCAGCTCTTCCTCGGGGGGCTCCTCGTACGGCGTCTCGGGCGGCTCCTCGTAAGGAACCTCGTACGACTCCTCGTTCGGCGCCTCGTGCTCGGCGGGCGGCCGTTCTCCCCCGAGCCGCCGCTCCAGCTCGGCGCGTTCCTCGCGCTCGAACATCAGGAGCCGCTGAAGCCCCTCGACCATGTCATGCAGATGCCCTTGGGCCTCCACCGGGGCCTCCACCGCCGGCTTCGCGCCGAACAGGTCGAGCCGCTTCGTCAGCGCGTCGAGCGCCCTGAGCTTGCCCAGCTTGATCCTGACCTGCCGCGGCCGTGTCTCGGTGCCGTCGCTGACCACGAGATCCACCAGCCCGGCCCGCTTGCCGCGATCGGCCTTCGCCAGGTCGATGCGCACGGCGCCGTCGGCGTCGACGCTGATGAAGTCGTCGACATTGGCGAAGGCGATGCGGGCGTATTCCCGCGCCACGCGCTCGGCGCCGATCGCCAGCGACGCCGCGAGGCGACGTTGACCTTCGGCGACCGCCGCCTCGATCTCCGGTCGGCGCAGCAGCCGGCAGGCGTTGGCCTGCGCGCCGCGCGGGCTGTAGCCGGCGCGGAGATAGGCCTGGGTGGCGTTGAAGTCCTCGAGATACAGCGCCACGAAGCGCGCGTGGCGTGGCGAGAGGTGTTTGGCGGGGGCGGCGGTCGTCATGGCGGCCATTGTACCGCGTCTTGATACAGACCCCTTTTTTCCGCCCCTACGAGCGTCGAAATGAGATGGTTTGACAGGGTCGTCGCGATGGGTCTGCCAATCATATGTGTATACAGAATATACGAATTACCGATTTTTATCAGCGCTCTAAGCCAGAATTAGATCTCTTGTTCTGGCGTAAGAACTTTTTCAATACAGATCGCAAATAGTCGGCGTTCGCGTGCCAGATTGGCAGCTTGCGGAAGGCCTCGCAGGGGCCGATCGGATGATCGTCACAATGAACGACGAGGACGAGGCAAGCCGGGCTTCACGCTCGCCCGTACCTCCGACACGGCACGACCGGCGCGCTACTCGTCGCGTCGCGTGCGCTCCATGCGCTCGTGGCGCTCCTGCGCCTCGACGCTCAAGGTGGCGATCGGCCGGGCCTCGAGGCGCTTGAGCGCGATCGGCTCGCCGGTCTCCTCGCAATAGCCGTAGGTGTCTTCGTCGATGCGCCGGATCGCCGAGTCGATCTTGGCGATCAGCTTGCGGAAACGATCGCGGGTACGCAGCTCCAGCGCCCTGTCCGTTTCGGCCGTGGCCCGGTCGGCGAGGTCGGGCTGGGAAAGACTTTCTTCCTGAAGAGAGGCGAGCGTCTGGTTCGATTCGTTGATGAGTTCCTGTTTCCATTTCAGCAGCTTCTGCTTGAAGTATTCCTGCTGAAGCGGATTCATGAACTGCTCGCGGTCCGTCGGCCGGTAGCCCGGCGGCAGAGTCATCGACATACGCCATGCTCCTCCAGCGAGCCCCACGGGAGCCCGCTACTCACCCCGAAAAAGCGCGCGGAATATAGTGGGCGAGGATGGGGAAAAACAAGCGCCTACACAGCGGCGCCGCGGCGGTCATCGTGCACCGCAACATCCGTCAAAGACCGGGATTCCTGCTGATAAATCAAGGAACTACGGCCGCTGACGGAGCGATGCCCGAAAACTCAGCGACTCGGCAAATAGTCAGGCGCGCCGCGTCCCGTCGAGCCCGAGGACGCGGTCGAGCGACCACGGGCCGGGCCCGCGCACGAGAATGAACAGCAGGATCGACAACCACAGCAGATGCGAGGGGTAGTCCCGCCAGTAGATGCAGAACTGGATGAACAGCGTCATGCCGATCAGCGCCAGCGCCGAGACCCGCGTGGCCAGGCCGGCGAGGATCAGCGCCGGCGCGGCCAGCTCGACCGACGTCGCCAGCCACGCGCTCGCCTCGGCCGGCCACTTCGGGATGCGCAACAGCTCCTGGAAGAAGACCGGCACCGGCTCCTTGTCCTGCACGGTGAAGTACTCGTCGCGGAACAGGCCAACCGCCTGCTCCATGTTCGCGGCCTTGAGCATGCCGGAGCGCCAGAACACGAAGAAGATGCCGACGCGCATCGCCAGCTGCAGCAGCGGTTGCGGGAAGCCGTCGAGGCGGGCGACGAGGCGACGATAGGCGTTCATGGCGTGTCCAGGATGCTGAGGCCGAGGCATTTCGGCAGGGTGGTGGCGAAATCGAAGGATGGATCGGCAGCGCTCGCGCGCTCGACGACGGTCGCGAGGTCCGTCGCGCCGTCGCAGGCGGCGAGCAGCACAGCCTCGCCGCGCGTCAGCCGCGCGAAGGCGGCATCGTCGTCGCGCTGGAACACGACCAGCTCGACGCCGCCGGAGGCGAGGTCGATGGTGGAGTCGTCGTGGCCGTGCGAGACCGCCCAGATCTGGTCGATCGGCCAGGCCGAGCGCAGCAGCGAGACGCCGGCGCGCAAGCGCGGCCGCAGATCGCCCAACGCCTCTGGCGCCATGGCCGCGAGCTGCGCCGCCGTCAGCGCCATGCCGACCTCGGCGCCATAGGCGCGCGTCAGCGCCCAGTCGAGCCGCGCGGAGTCGGCGAGGTAGACGAGCTCGCCCGTTCGCGCGTGCCGCTCGATGAAATCGGGGAAGTCCGCGCCGTACTCGCTCAGCACCGGCCCCGACGGCGGCGAGACCGCGATGTAGTCGCGCGCCAGCGCGCGGAAGAAGCCCTCGCCGACCAGCGCCCGCACGGTCGAGAAGGTGGCGCCCAGGGCCGTCGACAGGCTGTCGAAGACGTGGTGGCGATAGATGCGCAGCCGGGCATCGGCGGCGATGCGCGCGCCATCGACGAGGCCCACGAATTCAGGGGCGGCGAGCGCGGGCGCGTCCCGGCCCAGGCAGACGCCGCGGAACGCGCCCTGCAGATCGGCGAGCGACAGCGCGCTCATGCCGCCACGCCCATGCGCAACGTACCCCGCTCGCGATCGGCGCGTGCCGCCTCGTCGAGCAGGACATCGAGTTCGGGAACGTCGGTGTCCCACTCGATCAGGGTCGGCCGGTCGCCGATATGGTCTAGCGCCGCGCGCATCAGCGTCCAGACCGGCTCGGCGACGCGCGAGCCGTGGTCGTCGATCAGGATGGTCTCGCCATCGGAGTCGTTGACCGCGTGACCGGCGAGGTGGAACTCGCCGATCGCCGCCGCCGGCAGCGCTGCAAGATAGGCCTGCGGGTCGAGCCGCATGTTCGAGCAGGTGACGTGGATGTTGTTGACGTCGCACAGCAGGCCGCAGCCGGTGCGCGCGACCAGAGCGGCGAGGAACTCCGCCTCGCCGATGGTCGAATGCGTGAAGCGCAGATAGGACGACGGGTTCTCGACCAGCACGCGGCGACCCAGGCTTTCCTGCAGCCGCTCGACGTTGCGGCGGACCACATCGAGCGATTCCTCGGTGTAGGGCAGCGGCAGCAGGTCGTTGAGATAGGCGCCGCCGGTCACGCTCCACGACAGATGGTCGGAGACCAGGTCGGGCTGCAGACGGTCGACCAGCGCCTTGACGCGCGCGAGATGCGCCGTGTCAAGACCCTCGGCGCTGCCCAAGGACAGGCCGACCGCGTGCACGCTGAATCGATAGTCGGCGCGCAGGCGCTCGACGCGCCGCAACGCCGGACCGCCGCCGAGATAGTTCTCGGCGTGAATCTCAAGGAAGCCGACCGCCGGCTTGCGCGCGGGCAGCTCCTCGAGGTGGCGCGCGCGCAGGCCGATGCCTGTTGGCAGCGGCGGCTGCGCGCCATTGGCCATGACGGGACTACTTCGGCGCGGTCAGCGAGGCGCCGACGATCTTGGCGCAGGTGCCCTTCGGGACCGAGATCCAGGCGTCCTTCTGCGAGTCCCTCTTCGAGGTACCCGAGCACGACGAGGTCGCGGTCTGGCAGTCGTTCTGCCCGGCCTTGACGATGCCGTAGCACTTCTCGGTCTCGGCCTTGGCCTGCGCCAGCACGGTGCCCGGCAGGCCGATGGCGGCGGCAACGGCGGAAGCGATGAGCAGATGCGACGTCTTCATGGAAACCCTCCTGATTGGACGGGCGGAGCCTAGCGACGAAGCCGCCCGCGCTCGAATCAAGGTGCCTGAAATTTCCGTGAGGCGCACGTCACCGCCGGCTATGGCGACAATAGCTTTCACCTCTCCCTCTCCCCGTTTACGGGGAGAGGGAGAGGTGGGGGGCTGCGGCGAGTGGCGCACCACCGCCCTGCCCAACCTGGAGCTACCCCTCACCCCAACCCTCTCCTCGTAAACGGGGAGAGGGAGAATGACTTAACATCGCCTCGGCGCGCGCGAGGTCGGCGGGCGTGTTGACGTTGAGAAAGGGATCGGTCGCGCGGCGCGGCCAGTCCAGCGTCGCGAAGTCGTGGCGGCGCGCGAAGGCCTCGATCGAGCGCACACCCTCCTCCGTGACCGCACGGCGCAGCGCATCGAGCAGCTCGACGCGCCAGATGGCGATGGCGTGATGCGTGCGGCCGCGATAGCGCACCGCCAGCACGTCAGCCTCCGGCACATGCATATGGCCGGCGAGATAGACCGTGAGATCGGCCGGCAGCAACGGCACGTCGGACGGCACGGTCAGCAGCCACGACGCGGCGGGACGGTGGCGGTGCATCCACTCCAGCGCCGCCAGCACCCCGGCCAGCGGTCCTGGGCGCCTGCCCTCGGGATCGCGCGGCAGGGAGTCGAGCACCACGGGCGCGTCGAAGCCGCGCCACGGGCCGGCCTCGTCATGCGCGCTCAGCACCAGGTCCATGACCTGGGGCCGCACGCGGTCGATGACATGCGCCAGCATCGGCCGTCCGGCCAGCGGACGCAGCGGCTTGGGCAGGCCAGCGCCCATGCGGCGGCCCTCGCCGCCCACCAGCACGGCGCCGATCAGGCCGCCGACGCGAACCGGTCGAGCGATAGCGGGATGGATGCGCGGCATGGCTGGACTATAGTCATACCTAAGCATCGAGAGGAAACGACCATGGCCGCGACGTCCGAGCAGATCGCCGACTACGTGATGAACCTGCGCCGCACGCGCGCGACCGTCGGCTGGTGGCCCAAGGCGCTGACGCCGGCCAGCGAGGACGCCGCCTACGCCGCACAGGACGCGCTTCTGAAGCGCGTGATCCTCGAGGATGGCGCGGTCGTGGGCTACAAGATCGGGCTCACCTCGCCGGCGATCCTCAAACAGACCGGGCTAAAGAACCCCGCCTATGGCGCGATCCGTAAGTCGCGCGTCTTCGAGCGCGAGGTGACGCTCAAGGCGTCCAACCACGTGCGCCTGGGCCTCGAGCTGGAGATCATCCTCACGGTGAACGCCAACGTGCCGCCGCCGCAGGCCGGCAAGCTCTACACCAAGGAGACCATCACGCCCTACATCGAGTCGGCGCGCGCCGGCTTCGAGCTGATCGAGGATCGCGGCTCGGACTACTCCAGGCTCTCGGCGATGGCGCTGATCATCGATGTCGGCTGGAACTGGGGCTCGCTGCTGGCGCCGGTCAATCCGGACTGGCGCAAGCTCGACATCGGTAATCTGAAAGGCACGGTGTCGTTCGACGGCGAAGAAGTCGCGTCGGGCAATTCCGGCGACGTGCTGGGTCATTGCGTGAACTCGCTGGCCTGGGTCGCCAACCGGCTGGCCGATCACGGCAAGACCCTGAAGAAGGGCATGATCGTCTCGACCGGCTCGATGGTCGCCTGCCAGTTCATCCCTGTCGGCACGACAGCGGTCGGCCGCATCGAGGGGCTGGGCGAGGTCACCGTACGCTACGAGTTCTGATGCCGCCCGGGCCGTACCACTCTGTCATTCCGAGCGGAGCGAGGAATCCAGGGTGGCCGCCTGGATTCCTCGCTCCGCTCGGAATGACAGAAGCGCCGCTAGACCGGCGCGGCCCGAAGATGTCGGATCCTACTTCGCCGCCATCAGCTCGGCGTCGCGGCGTAGCGCTTCGACCGGCAGGCGGTGCACGCTGGCGGTGCCGATCGCCAGCGCGTCGTAAGGGCCATCGAAGATCCTCGCCACCGCGTCGTCGCGGGCGTTGAGCCCGCCGGTGTAGGCGCCATAGGACGGCAGGATCAGTCGCGTGCCGTCGGTGAGGAAGCAGCGCCGACGCAGACCGCGGCCGCGCACCACCAAAGACGCCACGGGATGATAGTGGCCGGAGACCTCGCCGGCAGTGTCCGTGAGCGGCAGGGACAGGGCCTGGTGTCGGAACACCAGCGATCCCAGGGCGAGCTCCACGCTGGCCTGCCCGCCCCATTGGCGCGGCGGCGCCGGGTCATGATTGCCGGTGATCCAGATCCAGTCCCGAGCCGCGCCGATCAGGCGTTTGATCTCCCCTGCGTCGGCGGCGTCGACGCGCGAGGCGGCCTCGCCGTCGTGGAAGCTGTCACCGACGCACAGCACGATGCTTGGCTGCGTTTGCTCGATGGCCTGCGCCAGCCGCGAAAGCGTGGCGCGCGTATCGTAGGGCGGCAGCAGCTGGCCGGTGCGCATGCCATACCAGCTGCCCTTTTCGAGATGCAGATCCGCCACCGCCAGCAGCCGCTCCCGCGGCCACCACAGCGAACCGTCGGGTCGCGCCACCAGGTCGACGCCATTGCAGGTGAAGGCGAGCCCGCCCGCGGCACGCGCCACCGGCGTCGCGGGTTGGCGACCAGGCGGCACGAGATGGTCGGCGGGGTCCATGACGAATGCGGCGTTCTTGGTTTGGCGCGCGAGACGGGGACGCGGAGCATACACCCGGGCGCGCGAGCGCGGAAACGCCGACGGCGTGTCGCGTTGACCATCAGGCGATCCGCCGCCATGGTCGCGCGATGCGCTCACTCCGATGCCTCGCGGCTTGCCTCATCTCACTGTCGCTGACGCTGGGCACGCCGGCGCTGGCCGCCGATCTCGTCCCGCACCGCGCCGAGTACGTGGTCCGGCTCGGCACGGCGGTGAACGGTGCGCAGATCGGCACGGCGCGCCAGCGCCTGACTTTCGACTGTCGCCATTGGCGCATCGAGCGCGATGTCGGCTTCGCCTTCACTCTGACCGCGATGCTGCGCTACTCGACGCAGTCGCGGCTGCGCGGCGAGGAGACGGTGGGCGGCACAGCCTTCGCCTACGAGCTGGAGCGACGCGTCAACGATCATCCCGAGCGCATCTCCGGCAAGGCGACCTCCAGCAAGGTCGGCGGCACCGCCGAGATCCGCCTGCCGGCGCGTACCATCGACTTCGCCATGCCCGGCGGCACGGCGCTGCCGGTGGCGGCGATCGCCGGCGCGATCGACCGGCTGAAGGCGGGCCAGACCGCGTTTTCCTTCCCCATCTTCGATCCCGAGGTGACCAGCGACGTCATGACCGTCGATGGCGGCATCGCCACGCCGGAACTGCTGCGCCCGCCGCGCGCCGATTCGCCGGCCGCCGCGCTCAACACGCAGGCGTGGCCGATCACCGTCGCCTTCTCGCGCACCCGCTTCGGCGGGCGGCCGCTGTTCACCTTGTCGACGCTGCTCTACGACACCGGCGTGATGGACCGCATCAGCGTCAGCGCCGGGCTAGTCACCGCCGGTGCCGATCTCACCACCCTGGTCATGGAACCGCGCCCGGATTGTCCGCTGTCCTGAGGTCATCCAACCCCGCGCCGACGCCGTAAAACCGACTCAGCCGTCATGCCCAGGGCCCGGTCAATCAACATGAACCAGACGTCGATCGTGTGGCTGCGCCGCGACTTGCGGCTGCACGACAATCCGGCGCTGAGCGCCGCCGTAGCGCGCGGCGGTCCCGTGCTGGCGCTTTTCATTCTCGACGATGAAGGCGATCGCTGGCGTCCGGGCGGCGCTTCGCGCTGGTGGCTGCACCACAGTCTCACCAAGCTCGACGAAGCGCTGCGCCAGCGCGGCGGCCGGCTGATCTTGCGCCGCGGCGATTGCGCCGCCGCGCTCGCCGCGGTCATCGCCGAAAGCGGCGCCGACGCCGTCTATTGGAACCGGCGGTACGATGCGCGCGGGCGCGAACTGGATGCCTCGATCAAGGCCCGGCTGCGCGAGCGCGGTCTGACGGTGGAGAGCTTCAACGGCAGCCTGCTGTTCGAGCCTTGGGCGATCAAGACGGGTGGCGGCGGCCCTTTCCAGGTCTTCACGCCCTTCTGGCGCGCCTGCCTTGGCGCCGAGCCGCCCGCACCGCCGCTCACCGCGCCTGCGCGCATGGCGGCCGCGAACGACGCCGTCGCCTCCGACAGGCTCGAGTCGTGGCGTCTTCTGCCGGTCGCGCCCGATTGGTCTGGCGGACTGCGCGAGACGTGGGACGTGGGCGAAGAGGCGGCGCGGCGCCGTCTCGCCGATTTCCTCGACGAGAAGCTGGCGACCTATCGCGAGGAGCGCGACCGGCCCGATCTCGACTCGACCTCGCGCCTGTCGCCCTATCTGGCCTGGGGTGAGATCAGTCCACGGCAGATCTGGCACGCGGCGCACCACGCCAGCGCCGGCGGACGCGACACCGGCAAGTTCCTGTCGGAGCTGGGGTGGCGCGAATTCTCCTGGCATCTGCTCTACCACCATGGCTCGCTGCCGGAGGAGAATTTCCGGCCGGCGTTCGATCGCTTCCCATGGGCGGACGACGAGGACGCGCTGGCCGCCTGGCAGGCGGGCCGCACCGGCTATCCCATCGTGGATGCCGGCATGCGTCAGCTCTGGCGCACCGGCTGGATGCACAATCGCGTGCGCATGGTGGTGGCGAGCTTCCTGGTGAAGCACCTGCTAGTGCACTGGCGCGCCGGCGAGGAATGGTTCTGGGACACGCTGGTCGACGCCGACCTCGCCAACAACGCGGCGAGCTGGCAGTGGGTCGCCGGCAGCGGCGCGGACGCCGCGCCCTATTTCCGCATCTTCAATCCCGTTCTGCAGGGCGAGCGCTTCGATCCCGCCGGCGACTACGTGCGCCGCTTCGTGCCCGAGCTCGCACGGATGCCCGCCGCTTTCATCCACAAGCCATGGCTCGCACCGGCCTCCGCGCTCTTGGCCGCGGGCGTCACGCTGGGCCACACCTATCCACGGCCGATCGTCGAGCACGACGGCGCCCGACAGCGCGCGCTCGCGGCTTTCCAGGCGATGCGCGGCGACGACGACAAAAGACTGGTCGGGGCGTAGTTTCGGGGGCACGGGGCGTGGTCATCCAGCGCGCCATCCCCAACGTACAGTGCAAGACCGCCCATCCGGGTGGAGTGTGGGCGGAGAGTGCGCGTGAGAATCGCGGTGATCGGGTCTGGTGTGGCGGGTCTCGGCGCGGCGTGGTCGCTGGCGGATCGGCACGAGGTGGTGCTCTACGAGCGCGAGCGGCGTTTCGGTGGCCATAGCGACACGCGCGAAGTAGTGGTCGAAGGACGTCCGGTCGCCGTCGATACCGGCTTCATCGTCTACAACGAACCCAATTACCCGAACCTGTCGGCGTTGCTGCGCCATCTCGGCGTCGCGACCGAGTGGAGCGACATGAGCTTCGGCGTCAGCCTCGACGGCGGACGCTACGAGTACGGCAGCGGCTGGCTCTCTTTCCTCGGCCAGCGTTCCAACCTCGCCAATCCGGCGCATTGGCGATTGCTGCGCGAGATTACGCGCTTCAACCGCGAGGCGCCCGAGCTGCTGGCGCGCGCCGAGGATGGCGGGCTGAGCCTGGGCGGCTATCTGGAGGAGCGCGGCTTTGGCGCGCCGTTCACCGATCGCTATCTGCTGCCGATGGCGGCGGCGATCTGGTCGACCTCGATGCGCGACATGCTGGACTATCCGGCGCGCAGCTTCGTGCGCTTCTTCGCCAATCACGGATTGCTGCGCGTCGCCGATCATCTGCGCTGGCGCACGGTGAGCGGCGGCAGCCGAAACTACGTCGCGCGCCTCCTCGAGCCGCTGCGCGCGCGGGCGCGTGCGGGCATCGGCGCGACGCGCGTCGAGCGTGGCGCCGCCGGCGTGCGCGTGCGCGACACGGCGGGTCAGTGGGATCGTTTCGATCGCGTGATCATCGCCACGCATGGCGATCAGGCGCTGGCGCTGCTGGGCGACGCCTCGGCGCGCGAGCGCCAGGTGCTCAGCGCCTTCCGCTACACCGCCAACGCCGCAGTCCTGCATCGCGATCCGAGCCTGATGCCGCGTCGCCGCCGCGTCTGGTCGAGCTGGAACTACGTCGCCGACGATGGCACGATCGAGGCGCCGGCCAGCTTGACCTACTGGATGAACCGCTTGCAGAACCTCGGCGGGGCCCCAGATATCTTCGTGTCACTCAATCCGACGCGGCCGCCGTCTCAGGAGCTGACCCTGGCCGAGATGCGTTACGACCATCCCCTGTTCGATCGCACCGCGCTGGAGGCGCAGCGCGCGCTGCCCGACCTGCAGGGCGAGGGTGGCGTGTTCTTCTGCGGCAGCTACGCCGGCTACGGCTTCCACGAGGATGCGCTCGCCGCCGGCCTCGATGTCGCCGAACGCCTGGGCGCGCACCGACCGTGGCGCCTGCCGCAGACCGCGCGGCCGCCGCTGCCCGAGACGCCGCACCTGCCCGATCTCGGCGATCTCGTGCCGCTGCCGTCGCCCGCGCCGGTGCCGGTGCGCGCGACACGCCCGTGACACGCCCCATCGAGGGCGGCCCCGTCGAGGGCGGCCTCGTCCTCGGCAAGGTGTTCCACAAGCGCCTGCGTCCGCGCGCACATGCGTTCCGCTACGACGTGCCGTATTTCTGCGTGCCGCTGTCGCGCCAGGACTGGTTCGATCGCGGCGGCTTGGTCGACCTCAAGAACGTCGATCACGGCGCGCGCGACGGCTCGCCGCCGCTGCCCTGGATGCGCGCGATCCTGGCGCGCTACGCGCTGGACCAACTGTGCGACGGCGAAATCCTGCTGCTCACCCTGCCCCGCCAGTTCGGCTACGTCTTCAACCCGGTGAGCTTCTGGTTCTGCCTCGACCGCGAGAGCGGGCTGCGCGCAGTGCTGTGCGAGGTCGCCAACACCTTCGGCGACACGCACAACTATCTCGTCGCCCACGACGATGGCCGGCCGATCGCGGCGGAGGAGTGGATCGAAGGCCGCAAGGTCTTCCACGTCTCGCCCTTCCTGCCGGTCGAGGGCGTGTATCGCTTCAGCTTCGCCGTCGATCAGCGGGCGATCAGCGCTCAGGTACATTACGGCGACGCCGAGGGCCTTGTGTTGGCGACCGGGCTGAGCGGTCCGCGCCGCACTCTCGACCGGGCCGCCGTTCTGCGCCGCTACGTGGCCAATCCGCTGGTGGCGTTGGCCGTGATTTTCCGCATACACTGGCAGGCATTCGGGCTGTGGCGCAAACGGACCCGTTTCCATCCGAGGCCCGAGCCGCCGGAGGAGATGCTCACGCGATGACCGCTCGCCAGGGGACCGCACGCGACGCTCTGCCGCTCGCCGCTTTCGCGGCCCTGAAGGCGCTCGATCGCCTGAAGGTCGGCACGCTCGCGATCAGCCTGCCCGATGGCGGCACGCGGCGCGTCGTCGGCGCCCAGCCGGGCCCCGAAGCGGCGCTGGAGATCCGCGACTGGCACGTTTTCTCGCGCGTGTTGTCCTCGGGCGACATGGGCTTCGCCGAGGGCTACATGGCCGGCGAATGGGACACGCCCGACCTCGTGCGCCTGCTCGAGCTGATGGCCGCCAACGAGGCGGCGCTGGCGCGCGTCGCGCGCGCCTCGTGGTGGCGCCGCCAGCTGCTGCGCCTGGCGCATCTGCGGCACGACAACACCAGGCGCGGATCGCGCCGCAACATCCACGCGCATTACGATCTGGGCAACGCCTTCTATTCGCTATGGCTCGATCCGACGATGACCTATTCGTCGGCGCTCTACGACGGCGACGGCGCGCGTTCGCTCGATCAGGCACAGCGCGCCAAGTACGAGCGCATCCTCGACCGGCTGGGCGCGCGCCAGGGCGACACCTTGCTGGAGATCGGCTGCGGCTGGGGCGGCTTCGCCGAGACGGCGGCGCGCCGCGGCGTGCGCGTGCGCGCCATCACCATCTCGCAGGAACAGCTCGCCTACGCGCGCGAGCGGCTGAGCCGCGCCGGGCTGGCGCACATCGCCTCGGTCGAGTTCCGCGACTATCGCGACGTCGAGGGCACCTACGACCACATCGTGTCGATCGAGATGATCGAGGCGGTGGGCGAGCGCCACTGGCCGAGCTATTTCGACGCGCTCAAGCGCCACCTCAATCCCCGCGGCCGCGCCATCGTCCAGGCGATCACCATCGCCGACGACTGCTTCGAGCGCTATCGCCGGGGCGCCGACTTCATCCAGACCTACATCTTCCCCGGCGGCATGCTGCCCTCGGCCGAGACCCTGCGCGCCCAGGCGCGACGCGCCGGCATGGCGCTGGCCGGCGCGCACGCCTTTGGCCGCGACTACGCGCGTACCCTGGAGGCGTGGCTCGGCCGCTTCGACGGCGTGGTCGAGCGCGTGCGCGGCCTGGGCTTCGACGACCGTTTCGTGCGCATGTGGCGCTATTACCTGGCCTATTGCGCCGCTGGCTTCTCCAGCGGCCGCACCGACGTCGTCCAGGCCGAATTCACCCATAGCTGAGGCTTGGCGCCGGACCCGCGAAGCCGCATAGTCGCGGCCAAGATAAAGGACAGGAAGGCTACCCCTTGCAAATCGCCGCCGCCGGCTCGCCGGACCCGACGACGCACGTCAAGTTGCCCTTCAACCGACTGGTCGGCTACGCGACCCTGCAGCTGCCGCTCAACATGGCGGCGCTGCCGGTCGTGCTCAATGTGCCGAAATTCTACGGTGACGCGCTCGGCCTGTCCTTCGCCGCGCTGGGCACCTATCTGCTGATCACCCGCGTCATCGACGCGCTGCAGGATCCGCTGATCGGCTACGTCAGCGACCGCATGACCAAGCGGCCACGCGGCCGGCTGCTGTTCGTGGCGATGTGCATGCCGCTGCTGATCGGCGGCTTCGTCATGCTGTTCGACCCGCCATCGAAGGCGTCGCTGGGCACTGCCGGCCTGACGGCGTGGCTGCTGGCGGCGCTGATCATCGTTCATCTCGGCTACGCCGGCGTGTCGATCAGCTACCACGCGCATGGCGCCGATCTCACCGACGACTACAACGAGCGAACCCGCGTCACCGTCGCGCGCGAGGTCTTCGGGCTCACCGGCATGACCTTGGCCGTCGTGCTGCCGGCGCTGCTGATCAATCCCAACATCCATAGCGAAGTCGCCGACGCCTGGAAGGCCGCTACCGCCGCGCTCGCCGCCGCCAAGGCATCCGGCGACAGCGCCGCCGTGGCCGCGGCGCAATCCGTCGTCAACGGCCTGAAGCAGACCGCCGAGATCGAGGGCTACGGCATCTTCGGCCTCCTGTTCATCCCGATCGCGCTGATCTGCTTCCTGCCGAGCTATCTGTGGTCGCCTAACTCGGTGCACCCGCCGGTCGACCGCAAGGGCCGCGCCTCGGTGTTCCACGACTTCCTGGCGCCGCTGAAGAACCCGCGCTTCCGCCGGCTGCTGCTGGTCTTCGTCGTCAACGGCTCGGCCCTGGGCATCGCGGTCAGCGTGATGCTGTTCTACGTCGAGTACGTGCTGAAGGGCACGACGGTGCAGGCCGGCATGGTGCTGCTGACCTACTTCGTCTCCGCCGCCGCCAGCGTGCCGTTGTGGATGTGGCTGTCGAAGCGCACCAGCAAGGCGGCCGCCTGGTTCGCCGCCATGGTGCTGACCGTGGTCTCCTTCGGCGGCGCCGGCCTGATCGGCGAGGGCCAGATCTGGCTGTTCATCGCCGTCGCCGTGCTCACCGGCCTGGCGCTGGGCGCCGATTACGGCCTGCCGCCCTCGATCCTCGCCGACATCATCCACGCCGAGGAAGGCGCCGACTCCAAGGGCGAGACCGGCGCCTATTTCGGCCTGTGGGCGCTGTCGACCAAGCTGGCCACGGCCGTGGGCGCGGCGTTCTCGCTGCCCGTGGCGGCGATGCTGGGCTTCGACCCGGGCAACGCGAAATTCGACACGACCGGCCTGGTGGTGACCTACATCATGCTGCCGATCGGCGTGAAGATCCTCGCCGGCGTGCTGATCTGGTACATCCGCATCGAGGCGCTGCGCCCCTCGGTGCGCGACGTGGTGATGCAGGGCCGGTGAAGCCTAGGCGATAAACGACAACGTCTGCGGCTGACGGACGCCGAAGTCGCGGTTCAGGCCCCACCATCGCTTCGCCACCGTGCCGAAGACGTTGCGGAAGTCGATGGTGTGCTTGAGGTCGCCATCCTGCAGGTCGGCGAGCGAGGGATAGGCGCCGTGCAGACCGCCCTTCACCGCGCCGCCCATGACGAATTGCGGCGACGAGGTGCCGTGGTCGGTGCCACCGCTGGCGTTGGGCTTCACGCGGCGGCCGAACTCCGTATAGGTCATCACCATCACGTCGTTCCAGCGACCGCCGGCGATCAGGTTGTGGCGCAGCGTCGCCAGCCCGCGGCCGAGCTGGCCCAGCAGGCGCTCGTGCGTCTCGCGCTGGCCGGCATGGGTGTCGAAGCCGCCCAGCGCCACCTTCACGGCCAGCACCGGCACCCGCGCGAGAAGAATGCGCGTTGCCAGCTCGAGCTGATTGGCCAGCGGCCCCTCGCCATAGGGCTTCGCCTGTGACGGCGCGCCCTTCATGCGCTCGGCCAGGCCGAGCGAGGCGGCGTGCGTCTCGGCGCGGACCTTCAGGATGTGCGCGAGCGCCGGGTTGGTCGTCGGCGGGCGCATGCCGGTCTCGCGCATCGCCTTGGCCTGATTGATGAAGTTCTCGGCGTCCTGCATCACGATGGTGTGCAGGTCGCCGCCGGTCGCCGGCAGCGCATTGGTGTCGATGACGACGCTGTCGATGCGCCGGTCGGCGGGCCGCGTCACGCCGGCGAAAGCCTGCGCCAGCCAACCCTCGCTCAGCGTCTGGCTTGCCGCCGAGGCGGTGTCCCAGATCTCGATCGAGCGGAAATGCGAGCGATTGGGATAGGGATAGCCGACGCCCTGCAGGATCGCGAGGTCGCGCGCCTTCCACGAATCCATCAGAGGCTCGAGCGGCGCGTTCAGCCCGACGCGCTCGTCGAGCTGCAGCACGCGCTCACGCGCGACGGCGAGGCCCTGACGCGCCGGCCGGTACGCCGGATCGGCGTAGGGCACCAGCGTGTTCAGCCCGTCATTGCCGCCCCGGAGCTCGACCAACACCAGGATGCGATCGAAGCGCGGGCTCGACGATGCCGCGGGAGCTGACGTTGGTGTCTGGCGGTTCTGTGCCCAGGCAGCGCCACCGCCCATGACCACGGCAAAACCGGAGAGTCCGGCGAGGAGGTCGCGACGCAACATCGGAGGCCTCATTTCAGCTGATAGACGGGATCGAGCAGCAAGGTCGCCACCGCCTCGCCCGGCCCGGCATCGGCCGGCAGCGGCGAAAGCGGCGGCAGTGGCAGCAGCGCGCGCGTCAACGTCGGCACGTCGACGCCCGAGAGGCTGGGGCCGAGCCGCGCGCTCATGCCGGCGCCGCGCAGGCTGCGGCCTTCGACCGGCCGCGGATCGGGCTCCATCTGCTCGCGCCGGTCGGCGCGCCGGCCGGGCTTTGGCGCCATCCCCGGGGGCATCATGCCGGGCGGCGTCATGCCGCCAGGGCCGTCGTCGGCCGCGGCGACCGACGTGGCCTCGACGATGCGGCGCAGGATCTGCTGGCGCATCAGCAGGGTGTTGGTGGTGATCCACGCCTCGCCGCCGGGCCAGCCCTTGACGTTGGGCGGCTCGAAGGGGTTCTGGCCCATCGCCTGCATGGCGCGCGCCAGCCGGGTCTTCTCCGGCACCGGCAGGCCAAGCAGGCGCACCGTGCCGACGACCAGCTCGACCGGCGACTTGATCAGCCCGCCGCGGCTTGCGGGATCGCGGAACGCCTCGGCGGCGAACATCGCCTTCAAGAGCGGCCGCAGCTCGTAGTTGGCGCCGCGCAGCACGCCGGCCAGCCGCTTGATCTCGCCGTCGTGCGGCTTCAGCGAGACGAACTCGCGCCACAGCTTGCCGACGAGGAACTCGGCTGTGCGCGGTCGCGCCAGCAGGACATCGAGGATGTCACCGCCGTCGAGATCGCCGGTGCGCCCAAGGAAGGTCTTGGCGCCGGTATCGTGCGCGCCGGGATAGAAGCGGAAAGCGCCGGTCTGTGGATCGAGTCCCCAGCCGCTGAAGGCGCGCGCCGCCGCCTTGATGTCGGCCTCGCTGTAGTGGCCCTCGCCCAGGGTGAACAGCTCGAGCAGCTCGCGGGCGAAATTCTCGTTGGGCTGGCTGGCGCGGTTCTGCGCACCGTCGAGGTAGCGCAGCATCGCCGGGTCGCGGGCGATCTCGCGCAAGAGCGTGGCGAAGTTGCCCAGCGCATGGCGGCGGAAGAGCGCGTTCTGGCGATACATCGCCGGCGCGAAGCGCACCTTCTGCAGGCCCGAGGTGAAATGGTTGTGCCAGAACAGCGCCATGCGCTCGACCAGCGGCTGGTCGGTGACCAGCATCTCCTCGATCCACCAGTTGCGCAGCTCGCGGCCCTGCTCCTGCAGCGGGTTGGCGTTTTCGAGCGGCTTGGCCGGGATGTTGCCGGGACGCGGCGGCGGCGCGCCGGCATCGGCGCCGGGCGCCGAGCCGGGCGGATTGCCGCCGGCGGCCCGCGCCGCGCGCTTCTCCTGGAAGCTGCGCTGCGCCTCGCGCGCCTGCGGCGGCGACATGCCGATCCAGGATGGCGGCGGCGTCACCGCCTCGGGCTTCCAGTTGCGCAGCAGCCGGTCGACCGCCGCGTCGTACTCAAGCGCCTCGAACGCGGCGATCTCCGACGGTGTCGGCCCGAACCCGGTGCGCGACAGCAGATGGCGCGCGCCGTCGAAGCCGGCGCCGGCGGCGCGCAGCGGCGTGGACAGGATCGCCGGCGCGGCGAAAGCGATCAGCGCCGTGCCGCCCAGCATCGCGCGGCGTCCCAGCCTCGTCGTCACGGTCATGATCGACCTCCGTGGTTCACTTGCGCTCGGCCGGCGCTTGACGGCGGGGCTGCTGCAGGCCCATGGCGCGGTTGACCATCGCCCGGCGGAACCGTTCGCGCTGTTCCGTGGGTAACGTCTCGGAAAAGCGCAACGCCGCCTGCACGTTGTCCTTCTGCAGCTGGGCGCGCAACTGGCCGATGCGGTCGAGCGCGCGATCCACGGCGGCGGCGTCGGGCTTATCCTTGCCGAGTTCGGCGACCAGCGCGTCGCGCTGCGCCGTCATCTCGCGAAACACGGGCATCGCGCGGCGACGCTGCTCCGCCAGCATCTGGCGCAGGCCGCGCGCCTGGCTCTCCGTGAGCCCCAGCTCGCGCACCGCTTCCTGAGGCGACGGGCCGGACCCGGGTTTGCCGATGGTCGGCATCGGCGTCGGCCCGGTCGGCAACGAAATGGGCCGCGAGTCGACCAGGGACGCCGGTTCGGCGACGTAGCGCGCGTGCACGAAGCCGCCGATAAAGGCGACGTTGAGCGCCGCCGACAGGCCGAGCAGGATCCAGGCGAGGTGCTTGCGCAGCATCAGCGGCCTCCCTGCTCGGTCACCAGATCGGCGAGGTCGTCGGTCAGCCGGAACGCGCCCAGCGGATTGAGCACCAGCTCGACGGCGGCGGCGTTGTTCAGCGCCGAATGGGCATAGGCCTCCTGCGTGCCGCCGCCCAGCGAGAAGCCGCCGGCGATGACGACCACGAAGGCCGCGCCCACCGCCGCCATCTCCAGCGCCCGGCGCCAGCTGCCGAACAGCCCGGCCAGCCCGCCGCCGCCAACCTTGCGCTCGGCGGCGAAGCCGACCAGCGCCTGGGCGCGCACCACCACCCGGTCGGGTACCGGTGCGCGCGCCGCGTCGGCCAGCGCGTTGCGGGTATCGAGTACCGCCTGCAAGGCCTGGGGATACTCGACCAGGTGCCGCTCGACCCGCGCCGTGTCGGCCTCCGACAGCCGGCCGTCGAGCCAGGCGGCGATCATCGCGTCATCGACCGCGCGGCTTGCCGCCGCCCCAGCCGTCTCTGCCACCTTGGTTCGCTGCCACAGGGCGCGGCCGAACGCGTCGGGCGCGCTCCTCGATCCGTCATCCTGGGTCATGGTCTCTCACTCCGGCGAAGTCCCTTGTCAGATAGGCATCCCGCCCTCTCCCCGCTTGCGGGGAGAGGGGCCTTTTGACGATACGCTGTGTGAGCCGTCATCATCCCCATCCCCCTAGGCGCTCACGCGGAAATGTTCACGCAGCCGCAGCATCGCCTTGTGGTGCGTGCTGCGTACCGTCTGGGCATCGACCCGCAGCAGAGCGGCGGCGTCGGCCACCTCCATCTCGCGGTCGTAAAGCAGTGTCAGAACAAGGGCCTGGCGCTCGGTCAGCAGGCCGGGCGGAATGCTGAGCTTCTCGACATGGCGGTCCTCGATGGCAACCGCCGTCTCTGGCACGTCGTCGAGCGCCGCGGTCGGCTGACGCCGGCGTCGCAGGTGGTCGACGGCGCAGGAGCGCGCGATCACCGCCAGCCAGGTCGCCAGCGAGGCGCGCGAGCGGTCGTACGATTTCATCAGCCGGCGCTCGTTGGCGCACAGCCGCACGAAGACGTCCTGGGCGGCGTCGCCGGCCTCTTCCGCCGACAGGCCGTGCGTCGACACCACGCGGCGAGCCACGGCGTGGATCAGAGGCGCCGCGGCGGCGACGAAACGGTCCCAGGTCCGTTTGTCGCCGGCCAGCAGGGCGCTGAGGTCGATGTCGTCCAGGGCCGTCACGATCGCGCTCGCAGAGCCTATACGACGGCGCCCCCGCATGCATCCCCGGCATGCGGGCAAATCCCTGATTCGGCGCGGGTTTCGTCTGCTATGGTCCGCCGCCACAGCCGGGGGACAGGTCCTGTCATGAGCGAGAACTTCAACCGCAACCAGCGCATCATCAAGCACGCCGTGCGCGGCAAGGGCGCCGTCGTGGCGCAGAATACGCTGGCGGCGCAGATGGGCACGCGCACCCTGGCGCGCGGCGGCAACGCCATCGACGCGGCCGTGACCACGGCCATGGCGATTGGCTGTGTCGAGCCGTGGATGAGCGGCATCGGCGGCATTGGCTACATGGCGGTGTGGATCGCCAAGGAGCGCAAGGCCTACATCGTCGACTATGGCGCCGTGGCGGCGCGCGGGCTGGACCTCAAGAACTACGCGCTCACCGGCGGCAACGCGACCAGCGACCTGTTCGGCTGGCCGCCGGTGGTCAACGACAACAACGTCATGGGCTACCACTCGATCGCCGTGCCCGGGCAGGTCGACGGCATGGCCACGGCGCTGAAGCGCTTCGGCACCTGGGACTGGAAGCAGGTGATGGAGGCCGGCATCGAGCTGGCCGAGCGCGGCATGAGCTGCGACTGGTACGGCACGACGCTGATCACCACGGGCGCCGCCGCGCTCAATCGCTACGAGACATCGCGCGCGACCTATCTGCCCAACGGCTTCCCGCCGGTGATCGATTGGGAAGGCAATCCGCCGCGCGTCAAGCTGGGCAACCTCGCCAACACGCTCAAGCGCCTGCGCGACGCCGGCCCGCGCGATTACTACGAGGGCCAGATCGCCAAGGACCTGGTCGCCGACCTCAACGCCGGCGGCTCGGCGATCTCGCTCGAGGACCTCGCGAACTACCACGCGCGCGTTGTCGAGCCGGTGACGTTCGAGCGCAACGGTGCCACGGTACACACCGTGCCCTACCTGACCGCCGGCCCGACGATGAAACGCGCCTTCGAGCTGATCGGCGATCGCACGATCGGCGACGGGGCGCCCGACGCACAGGCCTTCATGGCCGTGGCCGAAAGCCTGCACACCGCCTACGAGGAGCGCCTGCGTACCATGGGCGACAGGCATACCGATTCGTGCACGACGCATTTCAACGCCGTCGATGCCGAAGGCAACATGGTGGCGCTGACGCAGACCCTGCTGTCGCTGTTCGGCTCGCGCGTGATGCTCCCCAGGACCGGCATCATGATGAACAACGGCATCATGTGGTTCGACCCCGAGCAGGGCAAACCGAACTCGCTGACGCCGGGCAAGCGGCCGCTGTGCAACATCTGCGCGACGGTCGTCTCCAAGAACGGCGAGGGCTGGTTCGCCATCGGTGCCTCGGGTGGACGGCGCATCGTGCCGGCGATCACGCAGCTGATCATGATGCAGACCGATCGCGGCATGGACGTCGAGGCCGCCTTCCATCAGCCGCGCATCGACGTATCGGGTGTCGGCCCGGTGCGCGCCAACTGGGACCTTGACGAGGACATCAAGCGCGCCATCTCCAAGAAGATGCCCCTCGTCGAAGTCCCCAATCCCATCTACCCGCTGAACTTCGCCAATCCCAGCTGCATCCGCCGCGATCCGATGACCGGCACGGTCACCGGCATGAACGAGGTAATGTCACCCTGGGCGGGTGGCGCCGCGGTCTAGCCATGTTGTCACGGCGAGTCCTGCTGGCCTCTGCGGCGACTCTCGCGGCGCCGGCGATCGCGCGCGCCCAGGCGGTGCCGTCTTTTCGGCTGCCGATCCTGCTGCCGCTGACCGGCTTCGCCGCGCTCGAGGGCAAGAGCCAGCGCGAGGGGGCCTTGCTCGCCATCCGCGACGTCGCCGCCACGGTGCGCTTCGTGCCCGACGTGCTCGACACGACGACCGCGCCGGAGGCGGCCGTCACGGCCTGGCACCGCGCCTTGCGCGACGGCGCGCGCGATGGCGCGGCGGCGCCGGTCGCGGTGCTCGGTCCGATCCTGGGCACGCAGATGCTGGCCCTGCTGCCCGAGGCGGCGAGCGCGAAGCTGCCGCTGCTCGCGGTATCGGGCACCGCGCGCCTGAGCGAGCTGGGCAGTCCCTGGTTCTTCCGCTTCTTCCCCGCCGATGGCGTGGTCAAGGTCGCCCATGCCCGCTACGTCGCCGAGGTCACCAAGGCGAAGAAGCCGGCGGTGATCTTCCAGACCACCGCCTACGGCCAGTCCGGCCGCGAGGTGCTGGCCAAGGCCTTCGCCGAGGCAAAGGTCACCGTCGCGCTCGAGGAAGGCGTCGCCACTTCGATCAACGACTTCACGCCGATCATCGCCAAGGCGAAGGCGTCAGGCGCCGACGCGCTGGTGCTGCACCTGCATTCGCAGTCCACCGCGCTCGCCATCCGCGCCGCGCGTTCCGTAGCGCCCGACCTGCCGGTCATCGCCGGCTCGGCCATGGCACAGCCCGCCACCGCCGCGCTGTTCCAGCCGGCCGAGCTCATGGGCGTCTGCGCCGAGACCGCGTCGTTTCCCGCCGCCTCGGTCGACGACGCGAAGATGAAGGCCTTCGTCGAGGCCTATCGCAAGGAGTACAGCGCCGATCCCGACGCCTTCGCCGTGGCGGAGTACGACGCCGTCTCGATGCTGGCCGCGGCCATCGCGGAGATCGCGAGGACCGGCGCCGTCACCGGCGAGTCCGTGCGCGCGACGCTCTCGACAATGCACTATCGCGGCCTGGCGGCGGAGTACCGCTCCGACGGCAAGGGTAACATGGTGCACACGGCGATGATCGTCTGCTACGACGGCAAGAGCCACGTGCCGCCGATCGCGCGGCGCTACAGCTTTCCTTGATCTGTCTGTCATCCCGAGCGTAGCGAGGGATCTAGGCTCATACTGGATCCCTCGCTACGCTCGGGATGACACGTGGGAGGTAGAACGATGAAAACCAGAATCACCGAGATGCTCGGCGTCGAGCATCCGATCATCCAGGGCGGCATGCATTTCGTCGGTTTCGCCGAGATGGCGGCGGCGGTGTCGAACGCCGGTGGGCTGGGCATCATCACCGGGCTGACCCAGCGCACGCCCGAGCTGCTGGCCAACGAGATCCGGCGCTGCCGCGAGATGACCAAGAAGCCCTTCGGCGTGAACCTCACCTTCCTGCCCTCGGTGACGCCGCCGGACTATCCCGGCTACATCCGCTCGATCATCGAGGGCGGCGTGAAGGTCGTCGAGACGGCGGGCAACAACCCGCAGAAATGGATGCCGGCGCTGAAGGAGGCCGGTATCAAGGTGATCCACAAATGCACCTCGGTGCGCCACTCGCTGAAGGCCGAGTCGATCGGCTGCGACGCGGTCAGCGTCGATGGCTTCGAATGCGGCGGCCATCCTGGCGAGGACGACGTGCCCAACTTCATCCTGCTGCCGCGCGCGGCGGAGGAGCTGAAGATCCCCTTCGTCGCCTCAGGCGGCATGGCCGACGGCCGCTCGCTGGTGGCCGCGCTGTCGCTGGGTGCCGAGGGCATGAACATGGGCACGCGCTTCATGGCGACCAAGGAAGCGCCGATCCACGAGAACGTGAAGCAAGCGCTGGTCGCCGCCAGCGAGCTCGATACGCGCCTGGTCATGCGCCCGCTGCGCAACACCGAACGGGTGCTGAAGAACGCCGCCGTCGAGCGCCTGCTCGAGAAGGAGAAGGCGCTCGGCTCGAAGATCAAGTTCGAGGACATCCTGCCCGAGGTCGCGGGCGTCTATCCCAGGATCATGAAGGACGGCGCGATGGATGCCGGCGCCTGGTCGTGCGGCATGGTGGCCGGCCTGATCCACGACGTGCCCACGGTCAAGGAACTCATCGACCGCATCATGCGCGAGGCCGAGGAGATCATCGCCCAGCGCCTGACGCGGTTCATGAAGGGTTGAGCCTCAATGCCTTCCCCCGCTGGCGGGAGAAGGTAGTCTCAACGCCACATCGGGCGGCCGAAATCGATCTGGTTGCGCTGGGTGAGCGCGCCGGTGGCGCCGCCGAGCACGCCACCGAGCAGGGCGCCCTCGAGCGGCGCGCCGACCAGCAGGCCGCCGACCGCGCCAGCCCCGGCGCCGATGCCGGCGCCGCTCAGGCTACGATCCATCTGGTTGTCGCCGCAGGCGGCGAGGCCGAGCGAGAGGGTCGTCAGGGCGATGAGGGCAAAGCGTTTCATGGGCGTCCTCCTGGAGCCGGTCGGGCGCCTATATGGCTCGCCGACAAGGGCGGCCAACGGACAAGATCGCGGCGCCGCGGTGGCTTCGGGTATCAGCCTGTGACAGCCGATTGTGGCAGACCGTAGACCGGCTGCGGCTCGGCGATGTCCTTGAGCGCGTGCTCGCCCAGCTTCACGACGTCGCCCTCGGGCAGCAGCGCCGCCAGCGCCGACGAGAGAATCACCGGCCGGCCGATTGTGGCGCAGAGCTTCTCCAGGCGCGCGGCGTAGTTCACGGCCGGGCCGATGACGGTGAAATCCAGCCGCATGCTGGCACCGATATTGCCGAAATTGACCTCGCCGACATGCAGCGCCAGACCGAAGCGCACCACCGGTTCGTTCTCCGCCGCGCGCCGCCGGTTGAGATCGTCGATGGCGCGCTGCGCGTCGACGACGGCCAGCACGGCGCGCTGGGCGATGAAGGGGCGCTGGGCCGGCACGGCGACCGGGAACATCGCCAGCATGCCGTCGCCCATGAACTTCAGAATCTCGCCGCCGGCGCCGGTGACCGCGGCCCCCATGGCACCGAAATAGTCGTTGAGCAGCGTGATGACGCTGTCGCGCGGCAGGCTGTCGGAGATCCGGGTGAAGCCCCTGAGGTCGCAATACCAGATCACCGCCTCGATGGTCTGGCCGCCGCCGCGGCGGACCTCGCCGGCCAGGATGCGCTCGCCGGCGGCGTGGCCGACATAGGCGTCGAGCAGGTTGACCGCGGTGTCCCTCAGGGAATGGACCTCGACCAGCCGGGTGAAGGCGAACTGCAGCATGAACATACGGTCGAGATCGGCGGCGGAGAACCCGCCCGGCTGGTCGGAGACGACGCTCAGTGCGTCGACATGGCCGGTCGAGAAGATCAGCGGCAGGGCGACATAGTCGGTGGCGCCCTCCTCCTTGAGCTGCCGCAGCACCGGCGCCTGCGGCTCGATGGTCCCGAGCCGTACCCGCACGGTCTTGCGCCGCTCCAGCACCGCCGGCAGCGGGTTGTCGCGATAGGCGTCGGACTCGAAGAGGCCGTGCTGCGCGCTGAAGGATTCGACGCCCTGACCCCGCCGCCAGAAATAGCCCTTGCCGGCGAACTCGGGGTGCAATGTGCCCTGAAAATAGGCGAGCCGGTACAACGGGATACCCGCCTTCACCAGCTGCTCGCCGGCTTGGGCGATCAGCGCGCCGGTGTCGGTGATGCGGTACGCCTCGGTGACGAACCAGCGCGCCAGGGGATCGGCGTAGACGCGAAGCGAGATTTCGTCGTCCATCCCTGAAGTGTAGCGGGAACCGTCGCGCGGCTGTGACATTAGATATCGCCGAGAAATCGTGACTTGGCAGCAACTCGACTGTACTCTGACCATGAGGCTGGGATTTGGGCCCGGCCGTTCCCATATGTGGCAGTAGCGGCACGAGGTGTGCCGAGGCCGGCCTGTCGCCGGGAGTGGCGCGATGGTACAGCAACGATCCAACAAGCGGCTGCGGACACTTCTGGCGGCCTGCGAAGAGCGTATCGAGGATACGGCGCGGACGCAGCTCGCGGCCCTGCCGCTGGGCTGGATCTCGTCGGTCACCAACATGTTCTCCGAGGTCACGCAGATCCTCGACGATTCGGAGCTGGACAGCTTCCGCTGGATCTCGATCGCCAAGCGCGACGGCGGGCTCGACGCGACCTGGACCGGCGCCCCGGAGTCGTCCGAGCTGATCGCGCAGATCGTCGAGGTGGCGTCGGCCGAGATGGCCCATTCCTGCGTGCGCTGCGGCCGGCTGGCCGTGCGCAACACCGCCGTCAGCGGCGATCCGCTCTGCCTGCGTCACGCCAGCCTGCAGATCGCCACCGCCGACTGGAAGGCGCACGCCGAGGAGATGGGCCGCAACATCCACGAGCTGATGGCCAAGGTGTCGGAGTCGGCCGCCGCGGCGAAATCCGCCGCCTCCTCTTCGGCCGTCGTCGCCAAGTCGGCCGCCGCCGCGCTGCCCGCGCTGATGGCCGAGGCGCAGGCCTATTTCCGCATGCCCGACGCCGACGCCGCGCCGCTGATCGCGCAGATCCGCGAGGCGCTGTCGAAATTCGACCGCGAGGTCCGCCAGTCGGTCGGCACGACCATCGTCAGCGAATCGCAGAAGCTGCTGACCGGCGCTGCCCGCGCCTTGCCCCGCCGCCGGCGGAGCCGCACGGCGTAGCGGTCGGGCGCGCCACTTCAGTGGCGCGCTGTGAACCAAGACGCGCCACTGGAGTGGCGCGCTCCCAGCCTTACTCCGCCGCCTTGGGCCGATCGCGATAGGCCGTGCGCCTAGCGTCCCAGTCATTGGCGCCGAAGCGCGCGAAGGTCTCGCGCAGCGGCACGCCGCCGGCGATCTTGGGGTGCCGGTTGGTCTTCTTCAGTTCCGCCAGCTGCTGGTCGCAGGCGGCGATGATCGCGGCGAAGAGCAGGCCGGGGAAGATGGCGATCGCGTAGCCCATCGCCTCGGCGTCGGCCATGTCGATGTCCGGCGTCTTGCCGCCGCGCACGACGTTGAGCAGGCACGGCCCGTTGACCCGCTTCGGGACGGCGGCGATCTCCTCCATGGTCTGCGGCGCCTCGACGAAGGCGATGTCGGCGCCGTTGGCCAGCGCGGCGTTGGCGCGCGCGATCGCCTCGTCGAAGCCGACCACGGCGCGCGCGTCGGTGCGGGCGATGATCGCGAAGTCGCGCGAGCGGCGCGCCGCGGCGGCGGCCCGGATTTTCGCGACATAGTCCTCGCGCGGGATCAGCTCCTTGTCGTCGAGATGGCCGCACTTCTTGGGGAACACCTGATCCTCGATGTGGATCGCGGCCACCCCGGCGCGCTCGAACTCCTGCACCGTGCGGAAGACGTTGAGCTCGTTGCCGTAGCCGGTATCGGCGTCGCTGATCAGCGGGATCGACAGCGAGGACGCGATACGCCCGGCATTGGCGACCATCTCGCTCATGGTCACCAGACCATAGTCTGGATAGCCCAGCGTCGCCGAGGTGCCGGCGCCGGTCATGTAGGCGCAGGAATACCCCGCCTGCTCGATCAGCCGCCCGGTGATGCCGTCAATCGCGCCGGGCGCGATGATCAGCTTCTTGGCGCGCAGCAGCGCGCGCAGTTTGTCCGCCGACATGACGTCCTCCCTTCGATCCTTCAACCCGTCCAACCGATGAAACGCCACATCGCCTCGCCCATCACCAGCTCGAGGTCGCGGCCCTTGAGCCACGCCAGCTCCTCGGTGAAAAGCGTCACGCACTGACGCCACGAACACGGCATGCGCGTGATGTCGGTGCCCCAGAACATACGCTCGGGCCCGAAGGCGTCGAACATCCGCCGCAGCGGATCGTGCACGGTGCGAAACGGATAGGGCCCGCTGGAATAGCTCGGCGCGCCGGTCGCCTTGATCGCGACATTGGGATGCTTGCGCGCCACGTCGAGGAAAGTGTCGAGATCCTCGAAGGCGTCGGCGTCGACCTTGCCCCGGCGCGCCGCGCAGTGGTCGATGATCAGCTTCAGATCGGGGAAGCGGCTGGCGATCTCGCCCACCTCGCGCGCCCGGCTGGGCACCAGCATGGCGATGGGGATGTTGTGGGTCTGCGCCTCCGGCCACAGCCATTCCATGCTGCCATCGGTCAGCCAGTTGGTCGTGCCCGGTCGCAGGAAGGCGAAACGCAGGCCGCACATGCCCGGCCGCCTACGCCAGCCCTCGACGGTCGCGCGGCCGCCGGGCGCGGTGACGTCGAAGGCGTCGAGGATCGCGAAGCGATGCGGATGGGCCTTCACCGCCTCGGCGGCGACCTCGCTGCAGCGCGGATCCCAGCTCGGCGGATGGATGATGGCCGAGTCCACACCGGCTTCATCCATGTCGCTGAGCGCTTCATCGACCGAGTAAGACGTGACCTGCCGATGCATGCTCATCGGCATGCCGCTGCTCCAGATATGGATCTGGCCATCGGTGATGCGCACGCGTCGCCTCCGTTCTCTTGCTCCCTCTCCCGCGCGTGGGGAGAGGGAGGAAAACACTACCCCAACGCCGCGCGGAACAGCCTCTCGCGCGCGGCGTCCATCCACGCCGGCTTCTGCTCGAGCAGGGTAAAGAGCACGATCTCCGCCACCCACTCCGAGCCGTAGATCGTCAGGTGCACGCCGTCGTCGCCGCGAAAGGCGCGGATACGGCCCTTGTCGTCCTTCTTGATATGCGTATAGGCGCCTGTCTCGTCGACGCTGGCAGGCATGAGATCGAGATAGGTCACGCCGCGCGCGGCGCAGGCCTCGCGCTGCGCCGCGCGCACCACCGCCATGCGTCGCTCGAAGCCGGGATCGCGCATGACCGGCATGCCGATCCAGATCACCGTGGTGCCACGCGCCTCGGCCGCGTCGAAGAAGCGGTCCATGCGCCGGCGATAGAGCGGTGCCCAGCCCGGCGTGCCGAACACGCCGATCGCGCCGCCTTCCTGCAGCGGCCAAGCGTTCTGCGCGTCGTTGGCGCCGGTCATCATCACGGCGAGTTGCGCCGTCTGGCCGCCGGCGAGACCCAGCTGCTCCTCGTAGGGCGTGCGATTGAAGCCGGTCGCCGCCTTGGCGGCGTTGATCACCTTGACCTCGCGCGTGGAGTAGAAGCGCCAGTACAGGCTGCTCCACACGCCCTCGCCCAGCGAGTCGCCGAGCACAACGATGTTGAGCGGTTCCGCCGGCACGGAAACCGGTGGCGCCTGGCCGAGCGCAGGCACCGCGCCGACCAGCGCTAGCAGACCGGCCGTGCTCAGCACGCGACGACGCCTCAAGGCGAACTCCAACCCGACCTCCTCATCGACCCTCGCCGTCCGTCGTTGACTTCCACGGCCGGCGCGTCATGGTCGGGCAAGCATGCACGAGCCGGCGCGAAACTTCCAACATGGCTGAACCCGATGTCGCGGTGATCGGCGGCGGGCTGGTCGGCTCGGCGATCGCCTGGGGCCTGGCGGGCGCCGGCAAGCGCGTCGCGTTGCTCGACGAAGGCGACATCGCGTTTCGCGCCTCGCGCGGCAATTTCGCGCTGGTCTGGGTGCAGAGCAAGGGCTTGGGCATGCCCGAATACGCGCGCTGGACGCGTGCCTCGTCGGATGCCTGGGCCGGCTTCGCCCGCGAGCTGCGCGAGGAGACCGGCATCGACGTGGCGCACCAGCGGCCCGGCGGCTTCTCGCTGGCACTGTCGGAAGACGAGCTTGAGCGGCGCGACACCACGCTCAAGCGCCTGCACAACCAGTCCGACCTGCCCTACGAGATCGTTCATCGCGCGCGGCTGCTCAAGATGCTGCCCGATATCGGGCCCGAGGTCGTCGGCGGCGCCTATTGCCCGCTCGACGGCCACGCCAACTCGCCACGCCTGCTGCGCGCCCTGCACACGGCGCTGAAACAGCGCGGGGTGTCCTATCTGCCCGAGCACAGTGTCGATGCCATCGAGCATCGCGGCGGCGTGTTCGTGGTGAAAAGCGGTACGCGCACCATCGAGACACCACGCATCGTGCTCACCGCCGGCAACGGCAACCGCAAGCTGGGCGAGATGGTCGGCCTCGACGTGCCGGTGCGCCCGCAGCGCGGCCAGATCGTCATCACCGAGAAGGCCGCGCCGTTCCTGAACTATCCCGTGGTCACCATCCGCCAGACCGACGAGGGCGGCGTGATGATGGGCGATTCGCTGGAAGAGGCCGGCTTCGACGATCGCGTCGGGCTGGGCGTGGTCGGCACCATCGCCGAGCGGGCGGTGCGCATGTTCCCGTTGCTGGGCTCGCTCAACGTCGTGCGCACCTGGGCGGCGCTGCGGGTAATGACGCAAGACGGCTTCCCGATCTACGAGGAATCAAAGAGCCATCCCGGCGCCTTCGTCGCCACCTGCCACAGCGGCGTCACCTTGGCGGCGGCGCACGCCAAGCTCCTGGCGCCGCTGATCGCCGGCGGCGGACTCAGTGACGATTTCACCGCCTTCAGCGCGAAGCGCTTCCATGTTCCGCCGGCTGCCTGATCTCGCCGACACGGCCTCGGTGACGCTCACCGTCGATGGCGAGGCGATCACCGCGCGCGCCAGCGACACGGTCGCCGCCGCCCTGCTCGCCGCCGGGCATGCCGCCTGCCGCGAGACGGCCGTATCGAACTCAGCGCGCGGGCCATACTGCCTGATGGGCGTATGCTTCGACTGCCTGGTGAGCATTGACGGCCTCGGCAACCGACAGGGCTGTCTCGTGCGCGTGCGTGACGGCATGCGGGTCGAAACGCAACGCGGCAAGCGCGTGGCCGGACGATGAGCGAAGCCCGCGATTTGGCGATCATCGGCGCCGGCCCCGCCGGCATGGCCGCCGCGATCACCGCCGCGACGCTCGGCGTCGACACCGTCGTCCTCGACGAGCAGGCCTCGCCCGGCGGCCAGATCTATCGCGCCATCACCGAGACGCCGGTGCGCCATGGCACGGTGTTCGGCGACGACTACTGGCGCGGCCTCGATCTGGCTCGCGCATTCATCGGCAGCGGCGCCACGTATCTGCCGGGCACCACCGTCTTCAGCGTCGCGCCGCGCGTCGAGGATGATCGACGCGAGATCGGCATCTCCAGCGGCGGCCAGGCGCGATTGCTGCGCGCGCGCCATGTCATCGTCGCCACGGGCGCGCAGGAACGGCCGATGCCGGTTCCCGGCTGGACCCTGCCCGGCGTGCTGACCGCCGGCGCGGCGCAGATCCTGCTCAAGAGCGCCGGGCTGGCGCCGTCGGGCCGCACCGTGCTGGCCGGCAGCGGCCCGCTGCTGTGGCTGCTCGCCGCGCAGCTGCTGCGCGCCGGGGGCACGCTGAGCGCCATCCTCGACACGACGCCCCGTATCCGCCCCGGCCTCGACATGCTGGCCTTCGCGACCTCGCCCTACCTGTCCAAAGGGCTGGCGCTGATGCGCGAGACCAGGCGGCACCTCGCGCCGATCAGCGGCTTGACCGGGCTGCGCGCCGAGGGAGACGACCGGCTGCGCGGCGTGTCGTTCTTCGACCGCGCCGGCACGACGCGGCGAATCGACTGCGACACCTTGCTGCTGCACCAAGGCGTGGTGCCCAACGTCAATCTCGCGATGTCGATCGGCTGCGCGCATCGCTGGGACGATTCGCAGCTCTGCTTCGTGCCGACGCTCGACGCCTGGGGCCACAGCGGCACGGACGGCGTCTCCATCGCCGGTGACGGCGCGGGCATAGCCGGTGCCGAGTCGGCGGCCGAGCGCGGCCGGCTGGCGGCGCTCGACGCGGCCTGCCGGCTGGGCCGCATCGATGCGGCGCGGCGCGATCGCGAGGCCGAGGCGCCACGCCGCGTGCTGGCGACGTACGGCCGAGGCCGCGCCTTCCTCGAGCGCGCCTTTCGGCCGATCGAGGCGCATCGCATTCCCTCGGGCGACACCATCGCCTGTCGCTGCGAGGAGGTCAGCGCGGCTCAGATCGAGGACGCGGTGCGCATCGGCGCGACTGGCCCCAACCAGCTCAAGGCCTATCTGCGGTGTGGCATGGGCCCGTGCCAGGGACGCCTGTGCGGCCTGACGGTGACCGAGCTGATCGCACGGGCACGGGGCAAGACGCCAGACGAGATCGGCCACTATCGCCTGCGCCCGCCGGTCAAGCCGATCACCGTCGCCGAGTTGGCCTCGCTGCCGCGCAGCGAGGCCGAGACCAACGCGGTGGCCAGGCAATGACGTTTCGGCCGTGAACGAAGCATCTTCGTCACGCCCGCGTCGATGAGTCGGCCATGTCGATCGCGTACAATACCGGCGCGCCCACGCGCCTGCGGATAGCCCTGTTCCTCACCGGCCTCGTCGCCATCGCCACGCTCAGCCAGTCCTTCCGCGTGCTGCTCAACACCGTGGCGCCCGACGTGATGCGCGATCTCGGTATGTCGGCGGCGGTCTATGGCGTGGCGGTCAGCGTCTTCTTCCTCTCGCTGCTGCTGGCGCAGGTGCCGTTGGGCATCGCCTTCGACCGCTACGGCGTACGCGGGCCAGTCGCAGCGCTCACGGTGATCACCGTGCTGGGCGCGATCGGCCAGGCGCTGGCGCGCACGCCCCAGGAGATGATCGCCGCGCGTCTGGTCGTCGGCCTGGGCTGCTCTGGCTACTTCATGGCCGGTGCGGTGCTGTGCGGCGTGTGGTTCGCGCCGGCGCAGTTCTCGACGATGCTGGCGCGCGTCTTCGCGCTGGGCGGCGTCGGCACCTTGCTCGCCGGCACGCCGCTCGCGGTCCTCGCCGAGTGGCTGGGCTGGCGCGGCGCGTTCGGTGCGATGGCGGCGGTGGCGGTCGCCACCGGCTTCCTGTTCTGGTTCACCGTGCACGACACGCCACCCGGCGCGCCGCGGCGGCGGCCATCGACCGGCTCGTTCCTCGACATGCTGCGCGGCATCGGCCGCATCCTCCGCCTGCCGCGCATGCCCATCCTGATGGCCATGCACTTCTCCGCCTACGCCTCGATGCTGGCGATCATGGGCGCCTGGAGCGGCCCGTATCTCGCCGATGTCCATGGCATGGACGCGCTGGCGCGCGGCCATGTGGTGACCGCCATGGCGATCGCGCAGATCATTGGCGTCAGCGCCTACGGTCCGCTCGACCGCGTCTTCAACACGCGCAAGGGCGTGGTGCTCGGGGGTGTCGCGCTCACCCTGGCACCCTTCCTGGCGCTGGTGCTGGTCCCGGCGCCGGCCACCTGGCTCGCGGTGACCCTGCTGGTCGCGCTGTGCTTCTTCGCGGCCTATTCGGTGCAGATCGTGGCGCATGGCCGGGCAATGTATCCACCCGATCTCGTCGGCCGCGGTGTGACCACGCTCAACATCGCCCAGGTCGGCGGCAGCATGACGCTGCCGCTGCTCGCCGGCGCCGTCATCAGCCAGCTTTCGCTCGACGGCCCGCGCACCGATTTCGCCTACCGCATGGGCTTCGCCGCCGTGGCCGCCGTCCTGCTCGTCTCGGCGCTCTGCTACCTGGCGGTCCCCGACAGGCGCCCGCGCGATTGATTTCGCAAGGCACGCTCGCGAACCGGACAGTTGACGACAGCCTGACGTGATGCTCGCCTAGGCTCCACAAGAAGTTGGGGAGGAGTCGTTGATCAACCGTCGTACCGCCCTCGTCGGCGGCCTCGCCGCGCCGTTCATGTCGACCGCCCGGGCGCAGGCCTGGCCGACCAAGCAGGTCCGCTTCATCTGCCCCTTCACGCCCGGCGGTGGCACCGACACGGTGAGCCGAATCGTGGCGCAGGAGCTGACCGAGATCTTCGGCCAGCAGGTGATCGTCGACAACCGGCCGGGCGCCGGCGGCAATATCGGCACGACGGAAATGGCGCGCGCAACGGACGGCCACACGATCGGCCTGATTACGGTGGCCAGTCACGCTATCAACCCGGCCCTCTACGGCAAGCTGCCCTACGATCCGGACAAGGACATCGTCGCGGTGTCGCTGCTCGCAACCCTGGTCAACCTGCTGGGCGTGTGGCCCGGCCTGCCGGTGAACACCGTGCCCGAGCTGATCGCGCTGGCCAAGAAGGAGCCGGGCAAGCTGGCCTTCTCGTCGTCCGGGCTGGGCACCTCGCTGCATCTGAGCGGCGAGCTGTTCAAGACCATGGCCGGCGTGGACATCCTGCATGTGCCCTACAAGGGCGCAGGGGCCGCCTTCCAGGACCTGCTGGCCGGCCGTGTGCACATGCAATTCGGCAACATCACCTCGATGCTGCAGCAGGTGCGCGACGGCAAGCTGCGCGGCCTGGCCGTCACCGGTCCGCAACGCTCCAAATCCATCCCCGAACTGCCGACGGTGGCCGAGACCCTGCCGGGCTATGTCGCCACCTCCTGGTATGGCGTGGGCGCGCCGGCGGGCACGCCCGAGGCCGTGATCGTTCGGCTCGAAGACGCCATCCGGCAGGTGATGGCCAAGCCGCAGATCCAGGCGCGCTGGGACCAGCTGGGCCTCGACGTTCCGCCCGTGGGTCGGCCCGGCCTGCAGGACTTCATCGCCAAGGAACGGGCTCTGTGGGCACCGGTCGTGAAGGCGTCGGGGGCCAAGGTGGAGTGATCGCACGCGCCCTGCGATCGGCCGCGATCGGAGATTGATATCGCAGCGCAAGCCGCTTGCCTGAAAGCGAAAACAGGCAGCACTTCCAGCGCTACTTTCGACTGTCGATCATGCCCCGTCGAGCGGTTTGACGGCATGGGTCTTGCCCGGCTAACCCACTGAGGCTACACACGCTTCGGCCGTCATATCGGGGACGTGCCCGGGGGACGTGAATGGCCGTCAAGAAGGGCAAAGCCACAGCGAAAAAAGCGCCGCCGCAGAAGAAAGCCGCCCGCAAGCCGGCGCCGAAAAAAGCCGCTAAGCCGGCTGGCGGTGGCAAGGCGTCGAAGGCGAGCGCATCTCCGGGTGCGCGGGATACCGCGCGGCTTTTGCTGGAGATCGAGGCGGTCCACTGCCGGGCCGACAAGCCATTCATCTTCACGTCGGGCCGCGCCAGCCCGGTCTACATCGACTGCCGCAAGATCATTTCGTTCCCGGAGGCGCGCGCCAAGATCATGGCGCATGGCCACAAGCTGATCGGCGACACGATCGGCTGGTCGAAGATCGACGTCGTCGCCGGCGGAGAGACCGCTGGCATTCCCTTCGCCGCCTTCATCGCCCAGACGGCGAAGAAGCCGATGATCTACGTGCGCAAGCAGCCAAAGGGCTTCGGTCGCATGGCGCAGATCGAGGGCGAGCTCAAGCCCGGCCAGCGCGTGCTGCTGGTCGAAGACCTCGCCACCGACGGCGGCAGCAAGGTCATGTTCATCGAGGCGCTGCGCAAGGCCGAGGCCAAGGTCACGGACTGCTTCGTGATCTTCCACTACGGCATCTTCCCGCAGAGCATCGATACGCTCTCGATGATGGGCGTGAAGTTGCGCGCGCTCGCCACGTGGTGGGACGTGCTCGACGCCGCGGAGCGTCACAAATACTTTGACGCCCAGGGCTTGGCCGAGACTCGCGCCTTCCTCGAATCGCCCGACGGCTGGTCGGCCACCCATGGCGGCGCCGGCCAGCGGCCCAACCATATCCGCCCGCCCGCCGGCGCGATGGCCCAGCTGCCGGCGCGTTAAGCGGCGACCTGCCACTCCAGACCCGTCATCCCGAGCGTAGCGAGGGATAACAGTGGCGCCTATCCACCCGCCAGCTGGCGGCGCAGGGTCTCGGTATCGCCCAGCACCCAGATCGTCGCGATCTGCCCGTCCCTGACCGTGAAGAACGCGGCGCCGGCCCATGTCACCGTGTGGCCGGTCGGCGTCTCGCCCCACAGCGATCCGCAATGCAGGCCGGCGAAGGTCATGCGCGCGGCGGCGCTGTCGGCTTCGGCCACCAGATGGTCGATACGGCAGTGGTAGTCAGCGAAAGCACGGTGGATCTTGCGCATATAGTCGATGAAGCCCTCGGCGCCGACGCGTTCCTCGCCGATCGAGCCGCGGAACGACAGGTCGGCGGCGAGGATCTCGCGCGCCGCCGTCTCCTCGGCGTGGTTCCAGACCTCGTCGTAGAAGCGCCGTACCAGCCGCGCGCTCAATGGTTCCACCATCGCGCTCTCCCTTGCCTCGACATGGGCGCGAGTGCGACGTTTAGCACGCCGTTCCCGTCCGCGAGGCCGCCCTGATGCTCCCGAGATCGATCGCGCTCGTCCTCGCGCTCGTCGCCAGCCTTGCCGCGACAGCCCGGCCGGGCCAGGCCAAGGACGAGCTGGTGATCGGCCTGACCCAGTATCCCTCGACCTGGAACCCGCTGATCGGCGCCATGCTGGCCAAGTCGGTGGTGCAGAACATGACGGCGCGGCCGTTCACCGCCTACGACCCGGACTGGAAGCTGGTGTGCATGCTGTGCACTGAGCTGCCGACGCTGGAGAACGGCAAGGCGCGCGTGGTCGACCTGCCCGAGGGCAAGAAGGGCATGGAGATCGACTTCACGATCCGGCCCGAAGCGAAATGGGGCGACGGCACGCCGGTCACAGTCAAGGATGTCGAATTCACCATCGCGTTCGGCAAGCATCCGCAATCGGGCGTCGCCTCCGCGGAGGGCTATCGCCGCATCCTCAAGATCGCGGCGCGCGACGAGACGTCGTTCACGATGACGATCGATCGCGTCACCTTCGACTACAACTCGACCGGCTTGATGCTGCTGCCGGCGCACATCGAGAAGCCGATCTTCGAGGCCAATCCGCTCGAATATCGCAATCGCAACACCTACGACACGAACATTGCCAATCCCGGCCTCTACAGCGGCCCCTATCGCGTCGTCTCGGCGACGCCGGGTGCGCAGGTCGTACTGGAGCGCAACCCCACCTGGTGGGGCGCCAAGCCGTTCTTCCGGCGCATCGTCGTGCGCACCATCGAGAACAGCGCCGCGCTCGAGGCCAACCTGCTGTCAGGCAGCGTCGACTACATCCTGGGCGAGCTCGGCCTGTCGATCGACCAGGCCATCGCCTTCGAGAAGCGCCACAAGGATCGCTTCATCGTCCACTACCAGCCGGCGCTGATCTACGAGCACATCGACGTCAATCTCGACAACCCGATTCTCCAGGATCTCAGGGTACGCCAGGCGCTGATGCACGGCATGGACCGTCAGGCGATTTCGACGCGGCTGTTCGAGGGCAAGCAGCCGGTGGCGCATGGCGGGCTCAGCCCGCTCGATCCGATGTACGACAAGCAGGCGCGTCACTACGGCTTCGATTCGGCCAAGGCGCGCGCGCTGCTCGACGAGGCGGGCTGGCGCGATATCAAGGGCGGCATCCGCCACAATGACAAGGGCGAGCGCCTGACCTTCGAGCTGGTGACCACCGCGGGCAACCGCACGCGCGAACAGGTGCAGCAGGTGCTGCAGAGCCAGTGGCGCCAGATCGGCATCGACGTGCGGCTGAAGGCCGAGCCGCCGCGCGTCTTCTCCTCGGAGTCGCTGAACAAGCGCGGCTTCACCGGGCTCGCGATGTACGCCTGGGTGACACGGCCGGAAGGCGTGCCGCGTTCGACGCTGCATTCGAACGAGATCCCGACCGCGGCCAACAATTGGAGCGGCCAGAATCATCCCGGCTACAAGAACCCCGATATGGATCGCGCGCTCGACGCTGCCGAGCGCGAGATCGACCCAGCGAAGCGGCGCGTCCACTTCGCCGAGATCCAGCGGCTCTACGCCGACGACCTGCCCGTGCTGCCGCTCTATCACCGCGCCGACGCATTCATCTTTCCCAAGCAACTCAAGGGCATCCGCCCGACCGGACACCTCAACTCCTCGACCCTGTGGATCGAGGAGTGGCGCTGGGAATAGGTGGCACAAGATTCGCCTTCACCCGATTGTTCGCCTCCCTATGATCCGCGCATGACCTTCGAGCCCGTCGAACTCGCCGGCCACTACGTGCGGCTTGAGCCGCTCGTCGAGCGTCATCGCGAGATGCTGCGCCCGGCGGCGCAGAACCCGCGCATCTGGACCTTGACGGCCTCGGCCTTTGGCGCCGCCTTCGATCCGTATTTCGACACGGCGCTGCAGCGCGCCCAATCGGGCGCCGAGCGGCCCTTCGCCGTGCGTCTGCTGGCCGAGGACCGGCTGGTCGGCGGCACGCGCTTCATGAACATTGAGCCGGCACACAAGCGGCTGGAGATCGGCTCGACCTGGTACGACCCCACGGTGTGGGCCGGCGTGGTCAATCCCGAATGCAAGCTGCTGCTGATGCGCTTCGTCTTCGAGACGCTGAAGTGGAACCGTGTCGAATACAAGACCGACGCGCGCAACCAGCGCAGCCGCGACGCCATCCTGCGCCTGGGTGCCACGCAAGAGGGTATCTTCCGCAAGCACATGGTGCTGGCCGACGGCCATATCAGGGACTCGGTGTATTTCAGCGTCATCGACACGGACTGGCCTGATGTGAAGGCGGGCCTGGAGCGTCGGCTGCGGTACTGACCCGTCTTCCTTCTCCCCGCCTTCGCGGGGCGAAAGGAAGTCGGTATGCTCTGCGCATGACCCGTTACCTGCTCGGCAGGCTCCTCCAGACGCTCCTGGTATTGCTCGCGATGAGCGCGATCGTCTTCGGATTGATCGGGCTGATGCCGGGCGATCCGATCGACCTGATGATCCAGGGCGATCCCGACATGATGCCGGCCGACGCCGCGCGGCTGCGCGCGCTCTACGGCCTCGATCAGCCGATCTGGTCGCGCTACCTGAGCTGGCTCGGCGAGGCGCTGTCGGGCCGTCTCGGCTATTCGCGGCTGTTCACCCAGCCGGTGCTGGCGGTGCTGGCGCCGCGTCTCGTCGACACGTTGATGCTGATGGGCCTGGCACTGGCGATCTCGGCGGCGATCGCGATTCCCGCCGGGCTGTGGGTGGCGCGCCGCGCCCAGGGTTGGATCGACTATGTCGTCAACCTGCTGTGTTTCGCCGGCGTCTCGCTGCCCAGCTTCTGGCTGGCGTTGCTGCTGATCACGCTGTTTGCCGTGGTGCTCGGCTGGCTGCCGGCGGGCGGCGTCGGCGAGGGCGCCTGGCAGCAGGCGCGCCATCTGGTGATGCCGGTGCTCGTGCTGAGCCTGTCGCAGCTGGGCCACCACATCCGCTTCGTGCGCGCCGCTGCCATCGACGCGCTGCGCGCCGACCACGTGCGCACCGCGCGCGCCAAGGGGCTGAGCGAGGGCCAGGTGATGTGGCGCCACGTGCTGCGCAACGCCATGGCGCCGGTGCTGACGGTGCTGGCGCTGTCGTTCGGCGCGCTGTTCTCGGGCGCGGTGATCACCGAGACCATGTTCGCGCGACCCGGCATGGGCAAGACGATCTACGACGCCATCCTCGGCAACGACTTCAACCTGGCGCTGATCGGCCTGATGCTGGCGACCTTCGCCACCCTGATGGGCAATTTCCTCGCCGATCTCGGCTACGCCGCGCTCGATCCGCGCGTGCGCCTGCGCGAGGCCCAGTGAGCGGCCGCGGCTCCGCAGGGTCTTCCTTCTCCCCGCGAAGGCGGGGAGAAGGAGGGAACGCCCGATGCGATTGCGCCCGATGAGGGCCGGCTCGCCCACACGCCGCGCCTGGCGACGTTTCCTGCGGCACCGCATGGGCGTCGCCTCGCTGGTCCTGCTGTCGCTGATATTCGTGGCGTCGTTGCTGGCGCCGCTGCTCGCCCAGTGGCGCGGCATAGACTCGACCAACGCCGACCTGCTGGCCCGCCTCGAGCCGCCCAGCGCGCGCTACTGGCTGGGCACCGACGATCTGGGCCGCGACGTGCTGCAGCGCCTGCTCGAAGGCGGCCGGGTGTCGATGCTGGTGGCGCTGGTGGCGGCGATCCTCTCGGCGGCGATCGGCGCCGTGATCGGCGTAGTCTCCGGCTATGTCGGCGGCCGGCTCGACGCAGCCATCATGCGCGTCACCGACATGGTGATCGCCCTGCCCCTGCTGCCGCTGCTGATCGTGCTGGCGGCGATCGACGTGCGCAAGCTCGGCATCCCGGCCGATACCGCCCAGTCCGAGATGATGTCGCTCTACCGCATCGTCGTCATCGTCGCGCTCACCGGCTGGACCGGCGTGGCGCGGCTGGTGCGGGCGGAGACGCTGTCCTTGAAGGCGCGCGATTTCGTGCGCGCGGCGCGCGCGCTGGGCGCCTCGCCGACGCGGCAGATGTTCCGCCATATCCTGCCCAACACGGCGGCCTCGCTGATCGTCGCCACCACCTTGTCGATCGGCGGCATCGTGCTGATGGAGTCGGTGCTGAGCTTCCTCGGCCTGGGCATCCAGCCGCCGCACGCCAGCTGGGGCAACATGCTGACCGGCGCCCAGGAGCTGGTCTGGACGGCCCCGCTGCTGGCGGTCTGGCCCGGCCTGGCGATCTTCCTGACGGTGATCGCCTTCAACTTCCTGGGCGACGCCCTGCAAGATGCCCTCGACCCGCGCGCCGAGCGGCGGTAGAGCAACGTCAACGCTGTCATCCCGGGCGCAGCGAGGGATCTTGATGCCACTGAAAGGTCCCTCGCTGCGCCCGGGATGACAGGAACAGGGAATTCTCGCTCCCGATCAGGACGACATCCATGCGACGATTCATCGTCGGCCTGCTGGCCACCATCGGCTTCATCACCATCCTCGGTATCGGCGGCGTCTTGCTGCTGGGCAGCGTCATGGGCGGCTCGCGCCCGGCGCCGAGCGATCGCACGGTGCTGAAGCTCGACTGGCGCCAGCTCCCGGGCGAGGACGGTGGCGGTGGCGGGACCGCGTTTTTCGGCCCGCGCGGCGCCAGCCTGGCCGAGACGGTCGACGCGCTGCGCCGCGCCGCCGCCGACAAGCGCGTCATCGGCCTGGTCGCTACCGTGAGCGGCGGCGGGCCGGGCTTCGCCTCGGTGCAGGAGCTGCGCGAGGCCATCGCCTTCTTTCGCGCCGCCGGCAAGTTCGCGATCATCTTCAGCGAGAGCTTCGACACCGGCGCCGGGGGCCTGCGCAACTGGTACCTCGCCACCGCCTTCGAGCAGATCTGGCTGCAGCCCTCCGGCGATTTCGGCGTCGTCGGCATCGCCACCCAGGTTCCCTTCTTCAAGGGCGGCCTCGACAAGCTCGGCGTGCGCTTCGAAGGCGGTCGTCGCCTGGAGTTCAAGTCGGCGCCCAACACCTTCCTCGAACCGGGCTTCACCACGGCGCATCGCGAGAATCTCCAGACCTTGGTCGACGGCCTGTTCGGCCAGATGATCGAGGACGTCGCGCGCGACCGCAACTTGCAGTCGGCCGAGCTGCGCCGGCTGATCGACAGCGCGCCCTTGGCACCGCCCGAGGCGCTGTCGGCGAAGTTGGTCGACAAGCTCGGCTATCGCGACGAGGTGATGGCCGAAATCGACCGCCGCGCCGGCCGCAAGGACTCGCTCTACGAGTTCAGGGACTATCTCGAGGATTCCGGCGTGCGGGCGCGCCGCGGCGAGGCGATCGCCGTCGTGACGATCGACGGCGCCATTGTGTCGAGCGACGAAGGCGGCTCGCCGCTGACCGGCGGCCGGCTGGCCGTCGCCGACAAGCTGGCGCGCGCCATCGACGAGGCCGCCAGCGAAGCCTCGATCAAGGCCATCGTCGTGCGCATCGATTCGCCGGGTGGTTCCTACCCGGCATCTGACACGCTGCGCCGCGCCATCGAGCGCGCCAAGCAGAAGGGCAAGCCGGTCGTCGTCTCCTTCGGCGACGTCGCGGCCTCGGGCGGTTATTTCGCTGCCCTGCCCGCCGACGTGATCGTCGCCCAGCGCGGCACGATCACGGGCTCGATCGGCGTGTTCGGGCTGAAGCCGGTGATCGGCGACCTGCTCGACTCGCTGGGCGTTAAGGTCGAGACGCTCAACGCCGGCGCCAACGCCGCGATGAATACGCCAACGCTCGGCTACACGCCGCAGCAGCAGGCCGCCGTCGATCGCCAGCTCGATCGTATCTACGCCGACTTCACGCGTAAGGTCAGCGATGCGCGTCGTCTCGACGGCACGCGACTGGATGCCGCCGCGCGCGGCCGCGTCTTCACCGGCGTCGACGCCAAGGCCGCCGGCCTGGTCGACGAGTTGGGCGGGCTGACGCTCGCCATCGCTTTCGCCAAGGCCAAGGCCGGCATCGACGCCGCCCGCGACGTCCATGTGCGGCGGTTTCCCGCGCCCAAGGGCCGCATCGAGCAGCTGATGGAGCTGGTCAGCGGCCAGCGTGCCGAGCTCGCCGCCCGCGCCGAGTTGCGGCGCGTGACGACGGAGATCAGCCGCCGCCTCGGCGACCTGCCGCTCGCCTGGCAGGCCGAAGCCATGCGCCTGCCGCCGCTGCCGCCGCTGTGGGATTGATCATCGATTATCCGCGTTTCGACCGCTCGCTGTCCGCCGCCGCGAAATGCGCGATCTGGTCGGCGTGCGCTTTTCGGAACGCGGGACGGGCGGTGACGCGCGCGACATAGGCCTCGGTCGCGGGGCGCTCGCCGCGCGCGCGGACGTCGGAGACCCGCAGGACATCGGCCATGATCAGGTCGGCCACGGTGAAGCGGCCAGCGGCAAGCCAGTCACGTTTGCTCAGCACCACCTCGAGCTGGGCGAGCCGCTTGTCCATCCAGCTGGCCAGCCCATTCTCCGCCTGGCCGGTCACCTTCAAGAACCACCAGGGGACGGACACCATTTCGATCGAGTTGAGGGCGGCGATGGTCCACTGAAGCGTTTCCGCCCCACCGGCCGTATCGCGCGGCATCAGCGTTTCACTCTTTCCCGCCAGGTGCAGCAGACCCGCTCCGCTCTCAAAGAGCGCCACGTCACCGTCCGTCAGGAACGGAACCTGCCCGAAGGGCTGGCGGTCGAGATGATTGGTCTCGCGATCCTCGAACGCGATGGTGCGCACGACATAGGCGAGGCCCGCTTCCTCCGCCGCCCACCGCAGGCGCAGGTCGCGCACGAAGCCGCGCGGACCTGGAGGCACCCAATCAAGCGTCCAGATGGTCAGAGTCTCGGCCATGGCAGGCACCCCTCGAGAGTTCAGCGAGTCAGCCTTCCAGTGCCCTATCACCGCGGACCGCGCCTGATCAGCGGGAACTTGTCTCCTTGCAATCAAGCCCGGTGCGCCGCGATCAGGAACTCGAGATTGCCGTCGCCACCCTTGATCGGACTGTCGATGATCCCGCGCACGCTCCACCCGGGTTGAGCGTCGAGCCAGTCACTGATCGTCGCGCAGGCCTGCCGATGCAACGCCGCATCGCGCACGATGCCGCCTTTGCCGACTCGTGACGGGCCGACCTCGAATTGCGGCTTGATCAGCGCCACGAGATCCGCGCCGGGCGCCGCGAGCGAGAGCGCCGCCGGCAGCGCCACACGCAGGCCGATGAAGCTGACGTCGCAGACGATCAGATCGACCGGCTCCGGCACATGCGCCTGGTCGATCGCTCGCACATTGAGTCGTTCCAGCGACACCACGCGTGGATCATCGCGCAGGCTCGCATCGAGTTGACCATGGCCGACATCGACGGCGTAGACCTTGCGCGCGCCTCGACGCAGCAGCACGTCGGTGAAGCCGCCGGTCGAAGCGCCGACGTCGAGCGCGAGTCGCTCCTCGACCGGGATCGCGAAGTGGTCGAGCGCATGGCTCAGCTTCAGCCCACCGCGCGAGACGTAGGGATGGACCGGGCCAGCCAGCGTGATCGCCTCGTCGTCGCCGACCATCTCGCTCGCCTTGGCGGCGGCCCGGTCGCCGACGGTGACCAGCCCGGCCTCGATCGCGCGGCGCGCCTCCGCCCGCGAGCGCACCAGGCCGCGCGCGGCGAGCGCGATGTCGAGTCGGCGGCGCGTTCCTACCATGCAGCCATGCTAGCATCGACACCGAGATCAAGTGGGAGAAGACGATGTCGACCAATCTGCTGGCCGGCGAGACGGCGCTGGTCACCGGCGCCGCCGGCGGCATCGGCCTGATCAGCTGGGTACCGCCGGCGTGACGCGCGATGACGCCGGATTGATCGCGATGTGATTTGGCCGCGTCGTCGCGCTGGCGGAAAATCGCGTCGTGGATCGGTTGCTCCTCGTCGCCAGACGCCTCACGATCGCCGTCGCGGCCATGGTCGCGTGCGCCAGCCTTGGCTCGGCCGCCGATCCGGTTCGCGCGCCGCTTGTCGTCGAGCTTTTCACCTCGCAGGGTTGCTCGTCTTGCCCGCCGGCCGATCGGCTGCTGGGCGAGCTGGCGAAGCGGCCGGATGTCATCGCTCTGTCGTTCCACGTCAACTACTGGGACCGGCTCGGCTGGAAGGATCCGTTCGCCGGCGAGGCCACTACGGCGCGTCAGCACGGCTACGCCAGGGCGCTGGCACAGAGCTACGTCTATACGCCCGAGATGGTCGTCAACGGCGTGGTCCATGACCCCGGCAACAGCCCGGGCAGCGTCAGCCGACTGCTCGCCCAGGGCACGGCGCGTGGCAAGCTCGTCGTGCAGCCCGTCGTGAAGAGCGCGGCGGACAAGAGTCTCGTGATCAGCCTGCCGGCTTGGCGCGACGCCCCCGCGGCGCTCGACGTCTGGCTGGTGACCTACGACGCCGCGCACACCACCAAGGTCCTGCATGGCGAGAATCGTGGCGAGACCCTGGTCAATCGCCACGTCGTGCGCTCGGTCGAGAAGCTCGCGGTGTGGAATGGCGCGGCCGCGTCGTGGACCGTCGGTCAGACCGCGCGCTCGGTCGCGGTGCTCGTGCAGCGTCGCGATTTCGGGCCAATCGTCGGCGCGGCACGCTGGGATTCGGCCGCCGCCGACTGACTTAGCCGCGCGCGCGTTCCTCGCGGGCGATGCCCAACGCGGCCAACGCGGTGGCGGCGATCGACTTGGCGTCGAGGCCGGACCATTCGTATTGCTTGGCCGGCGCGGCGTGGTCGATGAAGCGGTCGGGCAGGATCATGGGCCGGATCTTCAGGCCGTGGTCGAGCGCGCCCGCCATCGCGAGATACTGCATCACCTGCGCCGCGAAGCCGCCGATGGCGCCCTCCTCGACAGTGATCAGCACCTCGTGCTCGCGCGCCAGGCGTTTCACCAGGTCGGTGTCGAGCGGCTTGGCGAAGCGCGCGTCGGCGACAGTCGTCGACAGGCCGCGCGCGGTGAGATCGTCGGCCGCCTTTAGGCATTCCTGCAGACGCGTGCCGAAGCTCAGCAGCGCGATCTTCGTACCCTCGCGCACGATGCGGCCCTTGCCGATCTCCAGCGGCGTACCCTTAGCCGGCAGCTCGACGCCGACGCCTTCGCCTCTGGGGTAGCGGAAGGCCGAAGGCCGGTCGTCGATCGCCGCGGCGGTCGCCACCATGTGCATCAGCTCTAGCTCGTCGGACGCGGCCATGACGACGAAGTCCGGCAAGCAGGCGAGATAGGTCACGTCGTAGCTGCCGGCATGCGTGGCGCCGTCGGCGCCGACCAGACCGGCGCGGTCGATGGCGAAGCGCACCGGCAGTTTCTGGATCGCCACGTCGTGCACGACCTGGTCGTAGGCGCGCTGCAGAAAGGTCGAGTAGATCGCCGCGAAGGGCTTGAAGCCCTCGGTGGCGAGGCCGGCGGCGAAGGTCACGCCGTGCTGCTCAGCGATGCCGACATCGAAGCTGCGCTCGGGGAAGCGTTTCTCGAACTGGTCGAGGCCCGTGCCGTTGGGCATCGCCGCGGTGATCGCCACGATCTTGGGGTCGGCTTCAGCCTCGGCGATCAACGCCTTGGCGAAGACCGAGGTGTAGCTCGGCGCGTTGCTGACCGCCTTGGCTTGCTTGCCAGTGACGACGTCGAACTTCACCACGCCGTGGTACTTGTCGGCGCTCGCCTCGGCCGGCGCGTAGCCCTTGCCTTTGCGCGTCACGACATGGATCAGCAGCGGCTTGTCGAAGGTCGACGCGCGCGCGTTGCGCAGCACCGGCAGTAGATGATCCATGTTGTGGCCGTCGACCGGGCCGACATAGTGGAAGCCCAGTGCGTCGAAGATCGTCGCACCATGCACGAATTCCTTCGCGACGGCCTCGGCGCGGCGCGCGGCGTCGGCGAAGGGCGGCGGTAGACGCTCAGCGACGCTCTTGCCCAGCTCGCGCAGCGACTGGAACGGACGCGAGGTCAGCAGCCGCGTCAGGTGCGCCGACAGCGCGCCGACCGGTGGGGCGATCGACATCTCGTTGTCGTTGAGCACGACGATCAGCCGCGAGCGCAGCGCGCCAGCGTTGTTGAGCGCCTCGTAGGCCATGCCGGCGCTCATGGCGCCATCGCCGATCACCGCCACGACGTGGTTCTTCGCGCCCGACAGGTCGCGCGCCACCGCCATGCCCAGCCCGGCCGAGATCGAGGTCGAGGAATGCGCCGCGCCGAACGGGTCGTACTCGCTCTCGCTGCGCCGGGTGAACCCCGATAGCCCGCCTTCCTGACGCAAGGTGCGGATTCGCTTGCGCCGGCCGGTGAGGATCTTGTGCGGATAGGCCTGGTGGCCGACGTCCCAGAGGACGCGATCGCGCGGCGTGTCGAAGGCGTAGTGCAGCGCCACGGTCAGCTCGACCACGCCCAGCCCGGCGCCGAGATGGCCGCCGGTCAGCGACACCGCCGCGATCGTCTCCTGGCGCAATTCATCGGCCACCTGGCGCAGCTGCTCCGGGCGCAGACGCCGCAGATCGGCCGGCGTGTCGATCTGGTCGAGCAGCGGCGTGGTGGGGCGGAGGGGATCGGACATGGAGACTCTCAGGCGCGGCGGTCGACGACGAAGCGCGCCGCCTGCTTTAACAGGTCCGCCCTCGGGCCAAACGAATCAAGGTGTAATGCGGCTTGATCGGCCAACCGCGACGCCTGGTCGCGCGCCCGTTCCAGGCCGAGCAGCGAGACGAAGGTCGCCTTGCCCTGGGCCGCGTCCTTGCCCGCCGTCTTGCCGAGCGCCTCCGACGTGCTTTCGACGTCCAGCAAGTCGTCGGCGATCTGGAACGCCAGCCCGACATTCTGGGCGTAGGCCGCCAACGACACGCGCGCCGGCTCCGAGGCCTTGCCGAGGATCGCGCCGGCCGAGCACGAGAAGGCGATCAGCGCGCCGGTCTTAAGGCGCTGCAGCCGCGTGATCTCATCGATACTCAAGGACCGCTCCTCGGCGATCATGTCGAGCATCTGGCCACCCACCATGCCGTGCGGCCCGATGGCCTGCGCCAGGGCGGCGACCAGCTGGACGCGCACGGCCGGATCGCCGTGCGTATCGGGGTGCGCCAGCACCTCGAAGGCCAGCGCCTGCAGGGCATCGCCGGCGAGGATCGCGGTGGCTTCGTCGAACTTCCGGTGGCAGCTCGGCTGGCCACGCCGAAGATCGTCGTCGTCCATCGCCGGTAGATCGTCGTGGATCAGTGAATAGGCGTGCACGAACTCGACCGCCGCCGCGACGCGCGCCGCCGAGACGTAGCCCACGCTGAACAGCGTCGCGCCGGCCAGCACGAAGAACGCGCGCAGCCGCTTGCCGCCGCCCAGCGCCGCGTAGCGCATCGCCTCATAGAGCCTGCCCTCCGGGTCGTCGGCCGAGGGCAGCAGCCGATCCATGGCGCGCTCGACCACCTCGGACGAGAAAGGCAGCGCGGCAGCAAAGTCGCGGTGGTCGGACAGGGGCATGGGTGCGTCGAAACCGAATTTGCTATGGTGTTGCCCGGGTCGCGACATGGTCGTCCTCCGGGCACGATCTTGAGGATCGGCCGTGCCGGCGCGATGGCCGGCTTGTGCCGAAAGCATGCAGCGCGCCGCTCAGCTCATGCCGGAGGGCTCGCTCGTGACGGTGCCGTCGATGGCGACAACGATGCGATCGACCTTGGCTTTGGCTTCGGCCAGCTTGGCCTCGCAGTGCTTCTTCAGCGCCGCACCCCTTTCATAGGCCGAGATCGCCTCGTCGAGCTTGATCTGGCCGCGCTCGAGCTGCTGGACGATGCCCTCCAGCTCACGCAGCGCGTCCTCGAACGACAGCGCCGCGATGTCCTTGCCGGCCGCCTGCTTCTGTTCCGCCATACCCTCTTCCTCACGCCGCCATCAGCGCGCGCACATGCGCCTGCGCCGAGCGGCCCAGCGCGTCCAGATCGTAGCCGCCCTCCAGCGCCGAAACCAGCCGGCCGCCGGCATGGTCGCGGGCGACCTCCAGCAGCTGCGTGGTCGCCCAGGCGAAGTCGTCCTCGGTCAAGCGCAACTCGGCCAGTGGATCGGCGTGATGGGCGTCGAAGCCGGCCGAGATGATCACCAGCTCCGGCGCGAAGGTACGCATCGCCGGCAGCACCATATCGCTCATGGCGGCGTGGAACTCGGCCGAGCCCGAGCGCGGCGGCAAGGGCGCGTTGACGATGTTGGGATGGTCAGCGTGGTTGTGCGTGCCGCTGCCGGGATAGAGCGGGCTCTGATGCGTCGAGGCGTAGAATAGATCGGCGTCGGCCATCGCTTGCGTCTCGGTACCGTTGCCGTGATGCACGTCGAAATCCATCACCGCGACCTTGGCGATGCCGTACAGCGCGCGCGCGTGGCGCGCGGCGACGACGACGTTGTTGAACAGGCAGAAGCCCATCGGCCGCATGGGCTCGGCGTGATGGCCTGGTGGCCGCACGGCGCAGAAGGCGTTGGCCGCCTCGCCGCCCATCACCGCGTCCGTGGCCGCCACCAGCGCGCCAGCCGCGCGCAGGGCTGCGTCCTTCGAGCCGGGCGACACCACGGTGTCGCCGTCGAGCTGCACGTAGCCTGCCGTCGGGAACGCCTGAAGCACCGCCTCGACGTAGCGTTGCGGATGGGCGCGCTGCAGCTGCTCCGTCGTCGCCAGCGGCGCTTCGCGCCGTCGCAGGGCCGCGAACTCAGGCCCCGAGAGTGCCTTCAGCACCGACGCCAGCCGCGCCGGACGCTCCGGATGGCCCTGTCCAGGATCGTGTCCGAGGCATGCCGGATGCGTGAAAAGGTAGGTAGCCACGCCGATGTCTCTTCCCTACAGGAACTTGTCTCGTTCCTTGGGTGATAGCCCTCCGGCCGAAGAGCGGGAAGGAAAACCCTTCGGTGCCCCCCAGCACCGCACCATTTCCCGCATTGCAGCGCGTCATTTCCTCATTGCAGAATTGCATTCTGCAAATTGCGAGCGCTGGGGTCTCGTGCTAGCGTCCGCGCCAATATGAACAACCATTCAGGTGGGAAGGAAGCCATGGGCAACGTCAGCCACACGATCACGCGCGGCGCGGCCATGCCGGGAACCAATTTCAGCCACGCCGCCGATGCGTTGGTCGAAGTGCCCAAGGATCGCCAGTTCGTGACGGCGCTGGCGCGCGGCCTCGACATCCTGCGTGCGTTCCAAGCCGGCGACGGCATGCTCGGCAACCAGGAGATCGCCGCGCGCACCGGCCTGCCCAAGCCGACCGTGGCGCGCCTGACCCATACGCTGACCGAGCTCGGCTACCTCAGCTACGCCCGCCGCTTCCGCAAGTACGAGTTGGGCGCCTCTGTGCTGGCGCTGGGCTACGCCGCGCTCAGCAACATCGACGTGCGCCACGTCGCGCGCCAGCCGATGCAGCAGCTCGCCACGACGCTCAACTGCGCCATGGCGCTGGGCGCGCGCGATCGCCATTCGATGATCTGGCTCGAGGCCCAGCGCGGCCCGGCGGCGATCGCCATCACCTACGACGTCGGCTCGCGCGTGCCGATCGCCAGCACGGCGATGGGTCGCGCCTATGTCGCGGGCCTGCCGGAAGCGGAGAAGGTCAAGCTGCTCGACGCCATCCGCCGCCGCTGGCGCGACGATTGGACGAAGGTGAAGACCGGTGTCGAGCGCGCCGAGCGCGAGATCGCCGAGCGCGGCTTCTGCGTCGTCTGGGGCGAATGGCTGCCGGAGATCTGCGGCGTCGGCGTACCGCTGCGTGGCCCTGACGGTGTCGCCACCCACGCCTTCACCTGCTCGGCGCCGATCTACCAGACGGCCAAGGAGAAGCTCGAGCAGCTCTGGGGCCCGCGCCTGGTGACCCTCGTGCGCGACGTGCGCAATGGCCTGGCGGGTCGCCACTCGATGCCGGAGTCGATGCGCCGGCCGATGCGCGCCTAGAGGCCCGTGCTCCGGCACATCTCAGGATTTCTGCTTTCCCTGGCAGTGTTTCTCGGCGGCATGGCCTTCATCGGCGTGCCCATCCTGGAGCGCCGCCTTACGTTTCTACCGGTCGCCGCTGATCCGGCGCGCCCCTGGACACCGCCGCCGGGCGCGCAGGACATCTTCTTCGATAGCGCACCCGGCATCACCTTGCATGGCTGGTACTGGCGCGCCGATCCGGCCAAGCCGGCGGCGATCACGGTTCTCTATTCCCATGGCAATGCCGACAACATCGTGCCCTTCGCGACCGGAGCGGCGCGCCTGGCGGCCGCGGGCTTCGACGTATTGCTCTTCGACTATCGCGGCTACGGCCGCAGCGCCGGCACATCCGACGACGAAGCGACGCTGTTCAGCGATGGCCGCGCCGCGATGGACTACCTTGTGCGCCTGCGCGGCGTGCCACCGAACTCGATCGCCCATTACGGCTATTCCCTGGGAAGCACGCTCTCCGCCGAGCTATCGGTGACCTACCCGTGCCGAGCCGTCGTCCTGCTCGCGCCGCTGGCATCGACGTCGATGCATGTCTCGCTGATGTTTCCCTGGTTGCCGCGGTGGCTGCACGGCCTGGCGCGCAGTCGCTTCGACACGGTCGGCAAGATCGCGCGCGCCAACTGCCCGGTGATGATCATCCATGGCGATCGCGACGAGGTCATCGATGTCGCGCAGGGCCGCGCCGTACACGCCGCGGCGCGCGAGCCCAAGCGCCTGATGATCATCCCGGGGGGCCGGCACTGGCTCGGTTCCGGGGGCAGCACCACGCATATCGACGCGGCGACGGAATTCATTCGCTCGCCACATTTCTGAGACGTGATCAAGGATAAGGTCGACGTCCCCCGCAACTGAAGCCCATGATCCAGCATACGCTTCGCCTGCTGACCTTCGTGACGCTACTGTTCGGCGGCATCGCCTTCATCGGCTTGCCGGCGCTGGAGCACCATTTCACCTTCCGCCCGCGGGTCGCCACCTATGCGTGGACCGCGCCGTCGGGCGCCGAGGATGTGTTCTTCGACAGCGCGCCCGGCGTGACCCTGCATGCCTGGTACTGGCGGGCCAACAAGGACAGGCCGGCGCCGATCACCGTGCTCTACGCTCATGGCAACGCCGGCCATGTGCAGCGCTTCGCGCCGGCGGCGGCGCATATCGCGTCGCTCGGCTTCGATGTGCTGCTCTACGATTATCGCGGCTACGGCCGCAGCGGCGGCGAGTCAGAGGACGAGAAGACGCTCTTCGCCGACGGGAAGGCGGCGTTCGACTATCTCGTGCGCGTCCGCGGCGTGGCAGCCGACGGCATCGCGCACTATGGCTACTCACTGGGCAGCGCCGTGGCGGCAGAGCTGTCGGTGAACCATCCCTGCCGCGCCGTGGTGCTGGTGGCGCCGCTGGCCTCGGTCTCGGCGCAGGTCGCGGCGATGTATCCCTGGCTACCCGAACCGTTCCACGCGCTGACGCGCAGCCGCTTCGACACCGTGGGCAAGATCGGCCGCGCCCGCTGCACAGTTATGGTCGTACACGGCGATCGCGACGAGATCATCGGCGTCGAGCAGGGCCGCGCCGTGCACGCCGCGGCGCGCGAGCCCAAGCGCCTGATGATCATCCCGGGCGGCACCCATTGGCTGGGCCGCAGCGACAGCAGCCACATCGAGGCCGCTGCTCAGTTCATCCGAACGTCGCCTTCGTCTCTCCCAGCCCCTGCCATGTCGCGGTGACCGTGCCCGCACCGGGCAACATGTAGGGCGGATGGGTCGAGCCGGTGAGGATCACGTCGCCGGCCTTCAGCTGCTTGCCGAACTGGTTGAGGCGATTGGCCAGCCAGGCCAGCGCGATCAGCGGCCCGCCCATGACGTTGGTGCCCGGTCCACCGGCGACCTTGTTGCCATCGAGTGCGCAGCTGCCGTCGACCGCGCCCAGGTCGATCCCCCGCCAGTTGGCAATCTCCGGCCCGACAACGCAGGCGTATTGCAGGACCTCGTCGACGATGCGGCCCTTGCCGCTCACCTTGCTCAGATCGGCGTGGCGGTTCTCTACGATCTCCATGCCGCAATGGAGCGAGGCGATGAACGGCTTGATGCTCTCGGCGTCATAGGGCTTTGCGCCCGGCGCGGCGTCCTTGGCGATGCGGGCCACGATCTCGCACTCGACACCGGCCTTGAAGATAGCGCCCTTGGCGACGGTGAGGCCGCTCTGCTTCACGCCGCTGCCGTAGATTCCGGCGAAGGCGGGCTGGCTCAGGCCGGCCGGCAGATAGAGCGCCGGCAGCGACAGTGCCACCTTCCAGCCGGCGATGCGATCGGCGCCGTTGGCGGTCAGGCGATCATGCACGGCGAACTGCGTATGATAGGCCTCGTCCTCGCTCATCGCGTCGGTGGCACCGGGCATGAAGTCCATCACCCGCCGCTCGCGGCGGGCGGTGGCGACCTTGTCGGCCAGAGCGGCGATCTCGGCTGGTGTCATGTGGGCGATCCCTCCTTCTTTCGAGTCCCTTTCTTGCCACGCGCCGCCGCCTCGCGCGCGAGAATCTCGACCGATGGCTTGAGCGCATCGCGCACAAGAGTCTTGAGATCGTCGAGGGGAAACGGGTCGGTGTCCTTAAAGTTCACGCAGCCCACGCCGGCTTTGATCTTCGGCCATTTGGCGCGGAACGCCGCCGAGCGCTCGGCCGAGCAGGTATAGACCGACAGGCAACGCTTCTGGCTCGCCCAGGCAACGAAGTGCTCGCCCCGCCGATAGGTCGGCATGCGGTGGCTCATGTCGACGGTGGCGTCGGGCGCCAACCCGCGGATCAGTGCATCGAGCGCTTCGCCGCGTTCGTGGCGCAGCGGCACGAGCCTGGCGAGATAGACGTCGATCACGCCTGCGGCTTGCGTGCCTCGATCACGACCGTGTGCGGGCACTCGAAATCGTCCTCGTACTCGGTGGAGAGAATCTCCTGCCCGACGACCGTGCTCTCGCGGATCGGCAGGCAGGTACGGCAGTCGACGAAGCCAGCGTCCTCGGCCAGCTCGCGCAGGAACGAGGGCGACAACGCCGTCAGATGCTCGCCCGAGCAGAAGACGAAGTTCGCGAAGCGGCCGCCGACACTCTTGCGATTGATCGGGAAGTCGGAGAACCACGACGCGTCGCCAGCGACGAACTTGCGCGCGGCGTTCTCGATATGCGGGCCGCCGATGCGGATGCCGCCGCCCGGCTTCAGACACCGGAACATGTCGGCGAAATGCGTCGCGAGGTGGTGCTCCGGCAGATGCTCGACGACATGGAACGAGTAGAACCGGTCGACCGAATTGTCGCGAAACGGCAGCTGGTCGAGGAAGTTGATCCAGAGGTCGATCTTGGCCGAGACCAGGTTGGCATCGACGTTAAGCCAGCCCGGGATGTAGCGCTCCCGGCCACAGCCGAGATGGACGTTGAGCGTGCCGTCGCGCGGCTGCCGGAACGTCTTGTAGAGCCGGCCATTGACCCACATCGGCCCCTGCATCGCGCCGTAATAGAGGTTCTTTAGAGCGGTTGGAATCATTGCGAATCAAAGGCCTGTGGGACGATCCGATATCCCTTCAACAATAGCGCGAATATCGCCCGCCGACCAGCACCGTGCCTGACACCGGGACCCCGGCTATACTGTCGGTATGAGGTACGAGCGCATCACCGTCGATCCTGCCGTGATGGTCGGCAAGCCCTGCATCAAGGGTACGCGAATCACGGTGGACCTAATCCTGCGGAAGTTCGCCGCTGGCGAAACCGAGGCCGACTTGCTACGGGGCTATCCGCACCTGAGTCGCGAAGACATCCGCCAGGCACTCGCCTTCACGGCCGACTTCCTCACGGATGGCGACATCGAGCTGGCGCTGCCTCGGTGAGGCTACTGGCGGAGGAATCGCTCGATGGCCGGGGTCGGGCGAGTCTCCAAGACCTTGGACATGACATCGAGCGCGCGACGTTGGGGGCGTCGGACACAGCGGTCTTGGCCCGCGCGGTGGAAACGCAACGCACTCTCGTGACCGAAGACAAAGACTTCGCTGAATTGGTTGTCCATCTGGGCCAGGCCAGCGAAAGCATCGTGTTGGTCCGTCTGGACAACGTGGATATCGCAGAGCGTGTCCGACTGGTTGAGGCGGCGCTCAATACCGTTGAACGCGCGAACGGACCAGTACTCATCGTTGTCGCGGTCAACAACACGCGACTTCGACCGATTCTCCGCAGCGTGTGATGGACAAACCAAACGGGGCGGCTGATCGGCCGCCCCGCTCCGTGGATCAGGCTCTGAGGATCAAGCGGCCTTCGACTTGGCGCCATAGAAGCTCTGGCCCTTGGACGCCATGTCGCGCAGAAGCTTGGGCACAGCGAACTGCGAGCCGTATTTCTGCGCCAGCGAATCGCACTCCTGCACGAACTTCGCGATGCCGACCTGGTCGATCAGGCTGATGGCGCCGCCGGTCTGCGGCGCGAAGCCCAGGCCCATGATCGAGCCGATGTCGCCGTCCTGCGGATCGGTCAACACGTTCGACTCCAGGCAGCGCGCGGTGTCGATCGCCTGCACGTAGAGCAGGCGCTTCTTGACCTCGGCGGCGACGGCGTCCTTGGCCGGTCCTTCGCCGTGGGCGAGTTCCTCACGCTCCTTGAAGTGCTCCTTCAGGCCCGGCCACAGCCGCTTCTTGCCGTCGGCGGGGTACTCGTAGAAGCCCTTGCCGTTCTTCCGCCCGAAGCGCTCGAGCTTCTTGACCATCAGCTCGAGCATGTCCTCGGTGCCGCTGCCCTCGTATTTCTGGCCGGCCGCCTCGGCGTCGCGCCGCGTCTGGTCCATGATCTTGTAGGACAGGTCGATGGCGACCTCGTCGTTCAGCGCCAGCGGGCCGACGGGCATGCCGGCCAGGCGCGCGCAGTTCTCGATCATCGCCGCCGGGATGCCTTCCTTCAGCATGCGGTGGCCTTCGCTGATGAAGGCGCCGCACACACGCGACGTGAAGAAGCCGCGGCTGTCATTGACGACGATCGGCGTCTTGCGGATCTTCTGGACGTAGTCCAGCGCCCGCGCCAGCGTCTCCTGCGAGGTCTGCTTGCCGACGATGATCTCGACCAGCGGCATCTTCTCGACCGGCGAGAAGAAGTGCAGGCCGATGAAGTTCGCTGGCCGTGCGCTCGCCTCGGCCAAGCCGGTGATCGGCAGGGTCGAGGTGTTCGACGCGAAGATCGCGGTGGGTGCCAGCACAGCCTCGGCCTGCTTGGTGGCGGCGGCCTTGACCTCGCGGTTCTCGAACACCGCCTCGATCACCAGATCGCAGCCCTTGAGATCGGCGTAGTCGGCAGTGGCCTTCACGCGGCCCAGGATCTCGGCGGCGCGTTCCTTGGTCAGGCGGCCGCGACCGGCGTCCTTCTCGACATCGGCCTGGATATGCGCCCTGCCCTTGTCGGCGGAGGCCTGGTCGCGATCGAGCAGCACGATCGACAGCCCGGCGCGCGCCGAGACATTGGCGATGCCGGCGCCCATCAGGCCGGCGCCCAGCACGCCGATCTTCGTGTACTCCTGCTTCGGCACCCCTTTGGGCCGGCGCGCCAGCTTGTTGGCCTCCTGCAGGCCGAAGAACAGCGTGCGGATCATGCTCTTGGACACGGGATCGCGCAGCAGCGAGACGAAGTAGCGGGTCTCGATCTTGAGCCCGGTATCGAAGGGCACGTTGAGGCCTTCATACACGCAGCTCAGGATCGCCTTGGGTGCCGGATAGACGCCATTGGTCTTGCCCGAGATCATGGCGTTGCCGCCGATGAACATCTCGACGCCGCCCGGCCACACCTTGCCGCCGGCGAAGTTGGGGATGCGGTAGTTCGGCTTGTCCCAGGGCTGCACCGCGCGCGCGTCCAACGTCACGCCCTTGGTGTAGGTCGGCGACACTTTCTCCGTGGAGGGCGCCATCAGCCACGCCTTGGCGCGCGCCAGCAACTCGCCCGCCGGCACGACCTCGTGGATCAGGCCCATGCCCTTGGCCTCGGCGACCGAGAGGTCCTTGCCCTCGATCAGCACCGGCGCTGCGGCCATCACGCCGATCAGGCGCGGGATGCGCTGCGTGCCGCCGCCACCCGGCAGCAGGCCGATCTTCACCTCGGGCTGGCCGATCTTGGCCTTCGGGTTGTCGGCGGCGATGCGGTAGTGGCAGGCAAGGCAGATCTCGAAGCCGCCGCCGAGCGCCGTGCCGTTGATCGCGGCGACCCACGGCTTGCCCGAAGTCTCCATGGCGCGGAACATCTTCTGCAGCTGGCTGAACTGCTCGGTCAGCGCCTTGGCGTCGGAGGTGTCGACGTTGAGGATCATCTCGAGATCGGCGCCGGCGATGAAGTCGGCCTTGCCCGAGGTCAGGATGATGCCCTTGACCGCCGGGTCCTTCACCGCCTTCTGCGCGGCGTCGGCGAAGGCGGCCATCGAGCCTTCGTTGAGCACGTTCATCGTGCGGCCCGGCATGTCCCACGTGATCGTGGCGATGCCGTCGGAATCGACTGCGTAGTTTATCATGGTCTCGTCTCCTCCCCCCCTCTCCGTGCGGGCGGGGAGAGGGTCGGGGTGAGGGGCTTCGTGTTGAACTCTTGCGGCGCGCGAGTGGCCAGAGAAGCCCCTCATCCGGCGCTGCGCGCCACCCTCTCCCCGCCGTCGCGGGGAGAAGGAAACTCACACCCGCTCGATGATCGTGGCGGTGCCCATGCCGGCGCCGATGCACAAGGTGGCGAGGCCGGTCGACAGACCGCGGCGCTCCAGCTCGTCGAGCAGGGTGCCGAGGATCATCGCGCCGGTGGCGCCTAGCGGATGGCCCATGGCGATGGCGCCGCCGTTCACATTGATCTTGTCGTGCGGGATGTTCAGCGCCTGCATGTAGCGCAGCACGACGGCGGCGAAGGCCTCGTTGAGCTCGTAGAGGTCGATGTCCTTGGTCGACATGCCGGCGCGCTTCAGCGCCTTCTCCGAGGCTGGCGCCGGGCCTGTCAGCATGATGGTCGGCTCCGAGCCGATCGAGGCGAAGGAGCGGATGCGCGCGCGCGCCTTAAGGCCCGCCTTCTCGCCGAACTCCTTGGTGCCGATCAGGATGCCGGCCGCGCCGTCGACGATGCCCGAGGAGTTGCCGGCGTGGTGGACGTGGTTGATCTTCTCGACCTCCGGGTACTTCTGCAGCGCCACAGCGTTGAAGCCCGGCATCATCTCGCCGTGCATCTTGAACGAGGGCTCGAGCGAGGCCAGCGACTGCATCGTGGTCTGCGGCCGCATGTGCTCGTCGTGGTCCAGCAGCTCGACGCCGTTCTGATCCTTCACCGGCACGATCGACTTCTTGAAGTACTTGGCATCCCAGGCCGCCTTGGCGCGCTTCTGGGATTCCACGGAGTACGCATCGACGTCGTCGCGACTGAAGCCGTACTTCGAAGCGACAAGGTCGGCCGAGATGCCCTGCGGTACGAAGTACATCGGGATCGCCACCGCCGGATCGACCGGCCAGGCGCCGCCGTCGGAGCCCATCGGCACGCGCGACATCGACTCGACGCCGCCGCCGATCACCGCCTGCGACTGGCCCGACATCACCTGCGCGGCCGCCATATTGGTGGCTTCCAGGCCCGAGGCGCAGAAGCGGTTGATCTGCACGCCGGCCACCGTCTGCTCGAAGCCGGCCATGACGGCGGCGGTCCGGGCGATGTTGGCGCCCTGCTCGCCAATCGGCATAACGCAGCCCAGCACGACGTCGTCGACCAGCGACGTGTCGAGCTTGTTGCGATCGCGCAGCGCCTGCAGCGCGGTCACGGCGAGACGCACCGGGGTGACCTCGTGCAGCGAGCCATCCCTGCGGCCCTTGCCGCGCGGCGTGCGCACGGCGTCGTAGATGTAGGCTTCGGTCATCTGCCTCTCCCAAGGTTCGTCATTCCGAGCGCAGCGAGGAATATCCCGCTACCTGAACCACGTGCCGAGGAGATCCCTCGCAGCGCTCGGGCTGACGTGTTGCTCACAAAGTGCGGCCGATCAGTTCCTTCATGATCTCGTTGGTACCGCCGTAGATCTTCTGCACCCGGCTGTCGGCATAGAGCCGCGCGATCGGGTATTCCCACATGTAGCCGTAGCCGCCGAAGAGCTGCAGGCACTGGTCGACGAACTCGCACTGCAGGTCGGTCAGCCAATACTTGCACATCGCCGCGTCGGCGACGGTCAATTCCTTGCGCAGATGGCGCGCGACGCAGTCGTCGAGATAGGTGCGCGCCACCGTGGCCTTGGTCTTCAGCTCGGCGAGCTTGAAGCGCGTGTTCTGGAAATCGATGATCGGCTTGCCGAAGGCCTTGCGCTCCTTGGTGTACTCGATCGTCGCCTTCAGCGCCGCCTCGATGGCGGCGATGGCCTGCACGCCGATCACCAGGCGCTCCTGCGGCAGCTCCTGCATGAGCTGGGCGAAGCCGGTACCCTCGGCGCCCAGGAGATTGGTGACCGGCACGCGCACGTCGTCGAAGAACAGCTCCGACGTATCCTGCGCCTTCATGCCGATCTTCTCGAGGTTGCGCCCCCTGCGGAATCCCTTGCGATCGCCCTCGACGCAGATCAGGGAGGTGCCGCGCGCGCCCTGCTTCGGGTCGGTCTTGCAGACGACGATGATCAGGTCGGCGTTCTGGCCGTTGGTGATGAAGGTCTTCGAGCCGTTGATGACGTACTCGTCGCCATCGCGCACGGCGTTCGTGCGAACCGACTGCAGGTCCGAACCCGTGCCCGGTTCCGTCATGGCGATGGCGGTGATCATCTCGCCGCTCACCATCTTGGGCAGCCAGCGCCGCTTCTGCTCCTCGGTGCCGAAGTGCCTGACATAGGGCGAGGTGATGTCGTTGTGCAGCGAGAAGCCGGGGCCGGAAGCGAAGACGCGCCACTGCTCCTCGATGGCGATCACGTTGTGCAGCCAGTCGGCGCCGGCGCCGCCGTATTCCTCGGGCACGTCCATGCACAAGAGGCCGAGCTCGCCGGCCTTGCGCCAGACCGATTTCGGGACGACGCCCTCGTCTTCCCATTGCGCATGATGCGGCTGCACTTCCGTCTCGAAGAAGCGGCGGCAGGTGTCGCGGAACATCTGGTGTTCCGGCGTATAGACGCTGGCCAACGCACTCAAAGGCGCCACTCCCTCCCCGCTGCCGTCGGCGTCACCATGGGCCGGCCCACCAGCAACGTCCAGCCGGCCACATACTTTCCCTTTACGTAAACGTCAATTCAATTCACGGAGCGGCAAGTTTGGCCCGTCCGGCGAGTTCCGCACCCGTCATGCCAGGGCGCGAGCCTTCGGCGTAGGACAGGCGCAGCAGCATGGTGTCATAGCGCTCGACCTGCGCCGGCTCCTGGAAGCGCTCGATACCGAAGTTCAGCGGCGCGATCTCGACCTTGGCGGAGAACTGCTTGAGGTAGACGGCGAAGTCGAATGGCTTGCACGGCCGCTGCCGGCTGCCCGGGCCGTTGTCGAGGTAGTGCGCGGTGTCGAGGACATACGCCCGCTCGATGGTCTTGCGCGCGCGATCGGAGAGCTGCCAGGCCTCCCAGCGGCGCGCGCCGGCGACTGGCGGGTTCTTCCAGGTCTCGGCGATGTTGTCGCCCTTTGACAGCGCGCGGAACGCCTAGTCGGCGCCGCGCTCGCGCGCGAACTCGAACAGCATGCGCGCCTTGGCCGGATCGTCGACGCGGGTGAATTTCAGATTGGTCTCGCGCTGAAGCCTCGCCGCGACGGTATTGAAGTGGGCCTGGGTGCGCGTGCGGCAGGCGCGATCGAAGCCATCACCATACGCGATCGCCACCGGCACCTCGGTCGACTCCCAGCGGAACAGCGCTGGGATCGGACCGACGAACTGGTCAGCGTCCTCGCCCTTGAGGTTGAGCGCCCGCATGTCATCGCGTACCGCCTGGGTGTCGGTGGCGTTCATCGGCTGAATCGCCTGCGGCGTGCTGGCGCAGGCGCCAAGCACGCCGAACGCAACGACGACAGCGCAGCGGCGCAAGAGCTTGCGTATCACGTCTCTCCCCCTGCGCCATTCCTCTAACTTCCCCCGGAGGGGGGAAAGGTGGCGCGCGTAGCGCGACGGATGGGGATGTCGAACACAGACTCCTGAGTCCGTCTTCGACATCCCCAATCCGCCTTTCGGGCACCTTCCCCCTCCGGGGGAAGGTTAAGTTGAAGACCTCAAGTCGAGGTCAGGCGGCGCAGGATCTCGTCGAACGCGTTGTCGGCGATCTGCCGGATCTCGTCGTCGGTGCGGTCCTGGATCGGATGCGGCACCCAGACGAGGCTGGGTTCGTAGCCGAGCGTGGCGCTTTGCGCGGCGGCGGCTTCGACGAAGGCGGTCGTGGCGACGCCCATCGACGGAATACCGCGGCTCTCGAGGTCAGCAATGTCGTGCAGACTGCACGTTGTGCAAGACCCTCAATCGGCCAGGCCTTCGACGACGACCTGCACCTCCCCAGCGATCTTCTGCTTCAGATCGATCGGCGCGAGGCGGCTGGGCGTCGCCTTGGCGTAGCGCTTCACCGCGATGCCGCGTTCGCTCAGCCGCTGATCGAGGCGATCGAGGAAGATGTTGCCACGCGCCTTGGCGATGTCGAGCAGCCCGACGGTCACGCCGTCGAGCGAGGATGGTCTGGGCGGCTTCTGCCGGCCCACGACCTTGAGCTCGCCCGTCGGGTCGAGCAGGGTTCTGTTGTCCATGGTCAGCCTCGCACCTCCTTGGTGACGGGTTGGGAATTGATCTCGGCGGCGGCGCCCCAGCCCACCAGCAGGCCGGAGAACAGGCCCGCCGTGCCGCCGGAATGCACGATCTGCAAACCGTCGGGCCGGAACTTGCGCAGGGTCTTGCCGGCGAGCTTGTCCGGCACGCCGACAGCGCAGCCATCGACATCGCGGATGATCTTGTCGGCCTCGACGACGCAGAGCTTGTGTAGCTCTTCCTTCAGCCGCGCCTTGCTCCAGCCGGCGTTGCGGAAGACGCGATGATGCTCGGGTGAGCAGACGATGAAGACGTCGGGGCCGGGGAAGGTCTTGGGATGGAACACCGCGTTGAGCACCATGGCGAAGCTCTTGGCCAAGGACTCCGGCGTGCGCGAGTTCTGATCGACGATGCCCTGCACGCCGTAGCCGGCGAAGACCGTCACCGCCGACTTGCCGCGCGCGATCCCGCGCTCGACCGAGAGCGGATCCCAGGACATGCCCTCCTCGTCCTCGGGGAAGCAGAAGCCCAGCTTGCCGGGATTGCCCAAGGTCGCGCGGTCGACGCCGCCGGGCTTGCCACCGCCGATATTGCGGATGGTGAGCTGCAGCGCGCGGCCGATGGTGTTGTTGGCGCGATTGCCCTGGCCGAGCACGTTGACGCCGGAATTCATGCCGAGCTGCCGCCGCACGGGGCCGTTCACGATCACGATCGGGCCGATATACATCGTCGTGGCGATCACGCCGTGCAGGCAGAAGCGATCGTCGAGCGCGGCTTCGACGGCGGCCAACAGCACCGGCATGTACTCGGGCTTGCATCCCGCCATCACGGCGTTGATTGCCACCTTCTCGACCGTGCAGGCCGGATAGTCCGGCGGCATCATGCCGAGCACTTCCTTCGGATCGCGCGTCGTGCCGCGCAGCATGCGCAGCACACGCACCGGCGTCGGCGTCACCACCGGCAGGCCGTCGCTCCAATCGCGCTCGAAACAGGCCTCGACATCGTCCTCGTAGCCGCCGATCTCGACCGGCCGCGAGGCGAAGCTGACGCCGCCGAAGCGCAGCTCCAGCTCGTCGACCATGCCGGGGTCGACGGTCTTCGAGCCGCAACCCGGCCGCTCCGCCGGCAGGCCCTCGCCCAGGCCGCGCACGCCGGTCAGCGTCTCCCACTCGCCGCGATGCCAGCCGAAGGCGCGCGCCGATTCGCGGCCGCCTTTGATGCGGATCACCGTCGGTACGGTTTCGATGTTGAGATGCCAGGACTTTTCGAGATCGGTGTCGTCGACCACGCCCGACAGGCCGGGCGGAAAGCTCGGATCGTCCTGCGTCAGCACCGTCAGCCGCTCGTTTCCACCGGCGAGCTGACGCAGCACCGGCGTGATCAACTCGCAGGTCGGGCAATCGCGCTTCACAACGACAGCCAATCCGTCGGGCAGGCTCACCATTCAGGCATTCCTCGATCTACTCGCAGTGAGGCTATCGTCAGCCGGGACGGCCGTCCATCGTCCTGCGCGCGGCCGGCCAGGCGATCACCGCCAGGCCGGCGACGATCAGTGCCATGCCCGACAGACGCAGCGGGCCGAAACGTTCGTCGAAGGCGATGTACGACACGATGGCGCTGATCACCGGCACCAGGAGGGCAAAGGGAGTCACCGCACTGGCGGGGTAGAGGCGCAGCAGCGAGCCCCAGATCAGGTAGGCCACCAGGGTCGCCATGACGGCGAGGTAGGCGATCGCGAGCCAGCTTGCCCAGCTGGCGTTGGCGAGCGACGTGACAATAGCGGCGTAGCCTTCGAACCACAGCGACAGCGCCAGCGAGGGCAGCGGCGCGAGCAGGCTGAGCCAGGCGACCATGTTGAGGTCGACGCGGCCCAGGCGCTTCGACAGGATGTTGCCAGCCGCCCAGCTGGTCGCCGACATCAACGCCAGGCCGAAGCCGATCACCGTGACCGCGCCGATGCCGGCGCCGCCCACCGAGGCGCCGACCAGCGCCAGGCCCAGCACGGCGATGCCTACGCCGGCGGCCTGCTTGCGCGTGGGCCGCTCGCCGATCAGCAGCGCGAAGACAATGGTGAGCGGCGCCTGGGTATGGACGATCACCGCGGCGAGGCCGGGCGGCACGCTCTCGGCCATGGCCGAGAACAGGAGCACGAACTGGCCGACATACCAGGTGAAGGCCACCGCCAGCATCAGCGGCCAAGAAGCGTTGGCCGGCCGCGCCAGCCACAGCACCGGGATCGCCGCGACGACGAAGCGCAGCGCCGTCATCAGCAGTGGCGGAAACGAGTCCAGCCCGATGCGGATGGCGGCGAAATTGAAGCCCCAGATGACCGCGACCAGGATCGCGCCGGCGATGTGGCGCGGGGGCACGGCGCGCCCTACTCCTCCGTCGTGGCGCTCAGGCCCAGCAGCGCGCGGCGGCGCAGCCACTGGCTCGGCCGATAGCGATCGTCGCCGGTGATCGCCTGGAGGCGCTCCAGCACGCGATGCGTTTCCTTCGCACCCATCACGTCGGCCATCGCCAGCGGGCCCTGCGGGTAGTTGAGACCCAGGGTCATCGCCGTGTCGACATCGGCGGCCGAGGCGATGCCGATCTGCGCCATCTCGCAGCCGAGGTTGGCGATCATCGCGCGCATGCGCTGCAGCACGAAGCCCGGGCTGTCCTTGATCGCGGTGGCCTTGGCGCCGGCAGCCGCCAGGGTCGCCGCCACCGCGTTGCGTGCGGCGACGTCACCGCCGGGCGCCATCATGATCGTGGCGCGCTTGCTGAAGGCGCCGGTGGGATCGATCGCCACGGTGCGCTTGGGATCGAGGCCACCCGCGACGCAGACGGTCGTGCAGTCGTCGCCCAAAGGCGTGACGATGATCGGCGCCTCACCATCGTCGTGCGAGGAGACGTCGGCGCCGCCGGCGCGCAGCAGGTCGAGCACCGTCTCGTCGGCCTCGGCGTCGGCCACGAGGTACTCGGCGACCTTGGCCTCGCTGACGACATCGGCGCCGGGATCGACCTTGTTGCCGTCCTTGTAGTCATACCAGCCGCCGCCGGTCTTGCGGCCGAATCGGCCGGCGTGGAACAGGCCCTCATGATAGGGGCTGGGCGTCATGCGGCGATCGTGGAAGAAGCCCTCGTAGATGATCTTGCGCGCCGGGAAGTTCACGTCGATGCCGGTGAGGTCCATCAGCTCGAACGGGCCCATACGGAAGCCGCCGGCGTCGCGCATGATGGCGTCGATCTGCGAGGGTGTGGCGCGGCCTTCCTGGAAGATACGCAGGCCCTCGGTGCCGATCGCCGTGCCGCCGAGGTTCACGAGGAAGCCCGGCGTGTCGCCGACAACGACGGGCACGCGGGTCTGCCGCTTTCCCAGCGCCACCATCGCCTCGACCACCCAGGGCGCGGTGTCGGCCGAGCGGATCACCTCGACCAGCTTCATCAACGGCACCGGATTGAAGTAGTGCATCCCGCAAACGCGGTCGCGCTTCTTCAGGTTTCGCGCGATCGAGGCGATACGGATTGACGAGGTATTCGACGCCAGCACCGCGCCCTCGCCGACCACCGCCTCCAGCTCGCCGAACAGCTTCTGTTTGACCTCGAGATTCTCGAACACCGCCTCGATCACGACATGGCACGGCGCCAGCGCCTGCAGACCCTCGGCGATTTCGAGGCTGCGCTCGGCCTTCTCGCAATCCTCCTGGCTCAACCGCTGCTTGGCGACCATGCCCTTGAGCTGCTCAACGATGGCGGCGCGCGCCTTGGCGGCGCCGCCTTCGGCCGCGTCGTACATCAGCGTGCGGATGCCGCCCTGGGCGCTGACCTGGGCGATACCGCGGCCCATCGCACCGGTACCCACGACGCCGACCACGAGGTCGGGGCGCGAAACGTCGAGGCTCATGGCGGGGGCTCCTGCGGTGGGATGCGCGATCACTGTCATCCCGAGCGCCGCGAGGGATCCAGGGTCATCCAGGATCCCTCGCTACGCTCGGGACAGGGGTGCTTTAACGAACCCCCGTCGACCAAACAAGTCAGCCGAACAAGCCGCGCATGTAGGGCGAAAGGAACACACCGTCAGGATCGAGCGAACGGCGCGTGGCCTGGAAGGCGTTGAAGCCGGGATAGAGATTGGCGAGGTCGAGCGCGCGCAGCGAATGCCATTTGCCCCAATGCGGCCGGCCGCCGTGGTTGACGAAGATCGCCTGGGCGTCGGTGAAGTACGGCAGCCAGTCGCGATCGACGAACTCGTGGATCGAGATCGTCACGCTGGGCCGCCCATAATTGGGGCTGAGCAGCAGATTGTCCTCGGCCACGGTGCGGTACTCCACGGCCATGCGCGCATCGGTGTGCTTGGTCGTCATCAGTGCGTGGATCTCGCGGAAGCAGTCCGGCCCGTTCTCGGCCGGCACCGACCACTCGCTCTCGACATGCTTGACCTGGCGCACCGAGGGGAAGACCCGATAGCTGTGGTCGATGCGCTGGCCATCGAGATGCGTCATCGGATCGAGCGGCAGGTTGGTGGGGTGCAGCGCCTTGCAGTCGCACAGGCCGGTGTCGGGCCGCCAGAAGAACTCGAAATGCCGGGTCGCGGCGATCAGCACGTCGAGCCGGTCCATGGTCTGCTCGAGCGGCGCCGACCACAGCCGTTCATGCAGCCGATAGGCCGGCACGAGCTGCAAGGTGACGCGCAGGATCACGCCCGCGCTGCCCATGGCGACCGAGCCGGCGCGCAGCAGCGCCGGCGTATTCTCGTCGATGTCGATCAGATCGCCGCGGCCATCGATCAGCCGCAAGCCGCGCACCATGGTCGACAGGCTGCCGAGCGACGGGCCCGTGCCGTGCGTGCCGGTCGAGATCGCGCCGGCCAGCGCCTGCACGTCGATGTCGCCCTGGTTGGCCAACGCCAGGCCACGGGCCAGCAGCGGCTCGCCCAACGCGGCGATGCGCGTGCCGGCGCCGATCGTGGCGCGACCGCGCTCGACATCGACCGAGCGCACACCCGACAAACGGTCGAGCGATATCAAGACACCGTCATGCGCGCAGAGTGGCGCGTGCGAGTGACCCGCGCCGGTGGCGCGGATCGTCAGCCCCTCGCGAATCGCCGCGCGCACCGTGGCGATCGCATCCGCTTCGTCGCGCGGCACGGCGATAGCCTGGGGCGCGCACTCGACATTGCCCGCCCAGTTGGTCCAACGATTGGCCACGTCCTACTGCGGAATGAAGGCCGTCACCTCGATCTCGACCTTGGCGCGGCGGTCGACCAGACCGGAGACGTAGAGCAAGGTCGAGGTCGGGAAGTTGCGCCCCAAGGTCTCCTTCCACGCCGCGCCGATGCCGGCGCCGGCGGCTTCGTACTCGTCCTGCCTGGTGATGTACCAGTTCAGCCGCACGATGTGCTCGGGGCCGCCGCCGGCCTCGCGCACCAGCTTCACGACGCGCTTCAGCGCCGAGGCGACCTGGGCGGCGAAATCGTCGTCGTAGTCGCCCTGCTCGTTGGTGCCGGTCTGCCCGGCCAGCACGACCCAGCGGCCCGGCTTGTCGAGCACCAGCCCATGCGAAAAGCCGCGCGGCCGCGCCCAATCGGCTGGCTGTAGTACCTGCATGACGCCCTCTCCTTGGTTGTCGGGCGTTATCGTGCCCTACGTTGAGCGCACCTGTCATCCCGAGCACAGCGAGGAATCCAGAGAGGTCCTGGATCCCTCGCTGTGCTCGGGATGACAGAGTTCAGTCCTGCACCACGGGCGTATCGACCGCCTGGCCGGGCTTGGGGCAGCCGGCGCTGTTGTCGATGCCGGCGTCGCCGCCGCGCGGCGCGGGCGATGGCGCGCCCTCGGGCAGCACGTAGGGCGGCGCCGCCGTGAGCGTCCAGGTGACCAGACGCTTGAGCACCGAGCCCAGCGCCTCGTCGAAGGCCTTCACCACTTCGGGGACCTTGTCGGCACGGGCCCGCCAGCAGCGTTCGAAGGCGGCGGCGCCGACGATCTGGCGGTCGGGCATGCGTACCAGCCGGCTGACGAGGCGGACACGCACGATCGGTGCGCCGCCGTGGAAATACTCGGCCTGGAACTCGCGCAGCTCGGTCTGCAGGATGTAGTTCGCCCGCACCGCGACGGGATCGCGGCCGACGCCGAAGATACGCTTGGAGTTCTCGAAGGATTCAATGGCGCGGGTCTGCACCATCAGCGGCGCGCGATCGATCCAGGCGCTTTGCGCATAGTAATCCGACGATGTCGGCGTCATCTGCAGCGCGATGCGGCCGCTGTTGAGGTTGGCCGCCGCCGAGGGTGTCTCGACGATCAGCTGCCAGCGCACCGTCGGCAGGCCGCTGTCGAACGTGCTCTTGGGCGTGACGGTGAACAGGTTGACCGGCGCGTCGGCCTTGTCGATCAGGCTGCAGGCGCCGAGCAGGGCGACGAGCGCCGCGGTGGCGCCGAGCCGTCGCGCGACCCTGGAATCCGGATCGCTCATTTCGGCTGGTATCCCTGCTTGCTGCCGAACAGGTAGTTGGCGGGATCGCGCTCCAGGCGCGTGGAGATGGCGCTGAGGTTCGACGACAGGTTCTTGAGCTCGCGCAAGGTGGCGTTGAGCTCGGCCAGGCCCTGCTCGGTGAACTGCCGCACAGGTCCGCGGTTGTCGGCGACCATCTTGTTGAGCGAGGCCGTGGTGGCGTTGATGCCGTCGACCGCCTCGCGCAGGCTGCCCAGCGTGCGGCGCACCTCGCTCGGCGCCTTGCCCGCCAGCGCCTTGCGCGTCGCCTCGTCCTGCGGGCCGATCTCCAGCGCGATCAGGTTGATAGTGTCGGCCGCCTGGGTGAATTTCTCCATGCTGCCGCGCATCTCGGCGATCGCCTTGGGGAGCTCGGCCAGCGCCTTGTCGATATTGCCCTCGTTGCGGGCCACCGCGGCGGTGAGCGTGGAGAGATTCTTCAGACTCTCGTTGAATGACGCGATCGCGTCGGCCGAAACCGCCAGGTTGAGGCGATCGATCAGCGCGCCGGCCTTCTGCATCAGCTCCTGCAGGCTCTGCGTCGCGCTCGACAGCGTCGATGGCATTTGCGTGATTTCGGGGAACGGTTCCTCGTCGAGCTGGCGCTTGGGCAGCGCGGTATCGGCGCTCACGCGCCCCATGGCTGTGATGATCTGGATATAGGCAGCGCCGGTGATCAGCGGGCGCTCGAACACCGCGCGCGAGGCGTCGTGGATGTCGACGCCTCGCTCGATGCCGACGACCACGGCGATGCGCTCGACCATGCGCCGGCCGCCCTTGTCGGGACTCATCGCCCGCTCGGCGTCGCTGAGATCCACCGGCAACCGCACCAGGCTGATCGCCTGCACGCGGCCCACGCGAAGGCCGCGGTAATAGACCGGCGAATCGCGCGTCAGGCCTTGGACGTCCTCGTCGAACAGGATGCGGTAATAGGCGAGCTTCTCGTCGCCGCCGGAGCGCAGCTTCCAGGTGACGAAACCGACCACCGCCAGGACGAAGACCAGGACCGTGGCGCCGATCGCGACATAGGGCGAGCGATGTTCCATTAGGTTCCCCTGCGCCGCCCGCTGTCGCCGCCGATCCCGGCGGCGCGCGCCCGCGGCCCGTGGAAATAGCCCCGCACCCAGGGATGGTCGTAAGCCAACAACTCCTCCATCGTACCGGCCACGACGCGCTTGTCGAGCAGGACAGCGACCCGATCACAGATCGCGTTCAGCGTGTCGAGGTCGTGGGTGACCATCAGCACCGTCAGGCCCAGGCTGCGCTGAAGCTGGCGGATCAAATCGTCGAAAGCCGAGGCGCCGATCGGGTCGAGACCGGCCGTCGGCTCGTCGAGAAACAGCAGTTCGGGGTCGAGCGCCAGAGCGCGCGCCAGGCCAACCCGCTTTTTCATGCCGCCGGACAGTTCGGACGGCTTCTTGCCAGCGGTGTCCGGCGGCAACCCGACCATGGCGATCTTCAAGGCCGCCAACTCCTCGAGTTTCGACTCGCGCAGACGCGCGCGCTCGCGCAACGGCAACTCGATATTCTCGGCTGTCGTCAGGGACGAGAACAGCGCCCCTTCCTGGAACAACACGCCCCAGCGGGTCTGGAGGTTGGCGAGCCTGGCCTCGCTGGCCGACGCGGTCGCCTGGCCGAGAATCTCGATGCTGCCCTCCTTGGCCTTGTGCAGGCCGATGATCGTGCGCAGCAGCACCGATTTGCCGGTGCCGGAGCCGCCGACCAGGCCGACAATCTCGCCGCGAAAGACGTCGAAGTCGAGATTGCGGTGGATGTTGGTGGTGCCGAACTTGTTGCGAATGCCGCGCAGGCTGATGACCCGGTCGCGGCCATCGCGACGATCCGTGATCTGCCCGCCCTCGGCCAGAGGTGGCCGGGCCGCGGGCTCTCCAGATGCCTGGGCAGCCGTGCTCACAGGCCCACCGAGAGGAAGAAGATCGAGAACAGCGCGTCGAGCACAATGACGAAGAAGATCGCCTCGACCACCGCCGTCGTCGTCTGCCGGCCGACGCTCTCGGCGTCGCTCTTGACCTGCAGGCCCTCGTAGCAGCCGATGGCGGCGATGACGAAGCCGAAGACCGGCGCCTTGATCATGCCGACCCAGAAATGATTGATGCCCACGGTGTCGCGCAGACGCGCGAAGTACTGGCTGACCGTGAAGTCGAGGTAGATCTCGCAGGCGAAGGCGCCGCCGAGCAGGCCCATAGCGTTGCCCCAGAACACCAGAAGCGGCATCGAGAGCGTCAGCGCGGCGATGCGCGGCACGACCAGCCATTCCACCGGCGACAGGCCCATCGCCTGCATGGCGTCGAGCTCCTGGTTGACCCGCATGGTGCCGATCTGCGCCGCGAAGGCGCTGCCCGAACGGCCGGCGACGATGATCGCGGTCAAAAGCACGCCGAGCTCGCGCAGGATGCTGATGCCCACGGCCTCGACGGTGAAAGTCTCGGCGCCGAACTGCTTGAGCTGCTCGACGCCCTGATAGGCGACGACGACGCCGATCAGGAAGCACAGCACGGCGACGATCGCCAAGGCGCGGATCCAGACCTCGCGCATCTGCACGATGGTCGCGTTCACACGCATCCGCCCGGGCCGCAACAGGCCCTTGGCGATGATGACCAGCACCTCGCCGAAATACTCCAGCAGCCGGGCCGACCGATCGAGGAAGCGCGTGAAGCTCTCGCCGACATCGTTCAAGATGGCGATCAGCAAGGGCACAGGCGGCGGCGCCGCAGCCGCCTGGCGGGCATTCTTCTCGACCAGCTCGATCAGGCCGCTCCGGGCTTCGTCCGCGCCCTCGATCGGGCAACCGCCGGCCGCCCGGCGCAGGTGGAGCAACTCGGTCACCCCGGCGGTGTCCAACGCGGTCACCGCCTTGATGTCGATGGCACGGGCTGCGGCGGGCGGGTTGGCAGCGCCCGGCTCCAGCCCACGCAGGGCCATGACGATCCACGGCCCACCGGCTTCGACGACGCGGCCGCCGTCGCGCTCGACCACCCGCCACCACGGCGCAGACTCGTCGCCCTCGGCGATGTCGCGCGTACGAGAGATGTCGGCCATGCGTGTCAACGCTCGACGGGACGGGTGGGACGGGGCACGATGAAGAAATACTGAACAGCAGCGGGACGTGGATACTCAAGATGGGGCGCTGGAAGAAGCTAGACAAGCTGCCATTGGCGGAAGGCATCGACGAAGACGATTATCTCAAGCGTCTTGTACGGGCGCAGATGCAGCTGTTGCGGGTCCAGCAATGGCTGTCACGCACCGGCCGCCGGGCGATTGTCGCCATCGAGGGCTGGGACGCGGCCGGCAAGGGCGGCCTGATCCAGCGCCTGACAGAGAAGCTCGACCCCCGGCCGGTCCAGGTCTGGCGCATCGCGGCACCGCGGCCCGACGAGCAGGGCAAGCACTATCTCTACCGCTTCTGGGAGAAATTGCCGGCGCCGGGCACGGTCGCGATCTTCGATCGCACCTGGTACGGCCGCGTGCTGGTCGAGCGGGTCGAGGGCTACGCCGACAAGGGCGACTGGCAGCGCGCCTACGGCGAAATCAACGCCTTCGAAAAGATGCTGACCGACGACGGCGTGCGGCTGATCAAGATCCTGCTCAACCTCAGCGCCGAGGAGCAGCGCAAACGCATCATCCGCCGCCTGGAGACGCCAGAGAAGCGTTTCAAGGTCACGCTCGACGACTTCCGCAACATCGGCAAGCGCGACGACTACGTCGAGGCGTTCGACGATATGCTGGAGCGCACCGACACGGACGCCGCGCCCTGGCACGTGATCTCCACAGACAGCAAGAAGCGCGGCCGGGTCGATGGGGTCGAGCTCGTTGCCGACCTGCTGGGCAAGGGTGCCGACCTCGAGCCGCCGCCGGTCGATCCCGAGGTCGCCGAGGCGGCGCGCAAGGTCATTGGCTGGAATCCCGACAAGGCCAGCCCGCTCACCTCGCGACCCGAGAAGAAATGACGCGCCGAGTTTTCCCTTCTCCCCGCGTTGGGGCCGTCCGTGGCCCCCGTTGCGGGGAGAAGGAATCATGATCCACCGCGTCTTCCCCGGATGGTGGGTGGTTGCCGGCACGTTCGTCGTGCTCGGCGTCGGCTTCGGCATCGCCTACAGCTTCTCGAGCTTTTTCCTGCCACTACAAGAGAAGTTCGCGGCCAGGCGCGGCGAGATATCTCTCGTCTTCTCGATCGCCGGCGCGCTGTATTTCTCGCTCGGCCTGGTCGCCGGCGCGATCGCCGATCGTTTCGGCCCGCGGCTGGTGGTCGGTGGTGGCATGGCGCTGGTGGCGCTGGGGACCTTCGCCGCCAGCCAGGCGGACACGCTGTGGCAGGTCTTCGCCGGCTACGGCCTGGGGGTCGGGGTCGGCATGGGCGCGGCTTACGTGCCCGCCGTCGCCGCCTTGCAGCGGTGGTTCAACCGCAAGCGCGGGCTGGCCACCGGTATCGCCGTTTCCGGCATCGGTATCGGCACGTTGGCCGGTCCACCGCTTGCGAAGCTGCTGATCGACAGCGTCGGCTGGCGCGGCGCCTGGATCGGCCTGGCGTCGATCGCGCTCGCCGCGGCGCTGTTCTCGATCGTCACCATCCGGCGCTCGCCCGAGACCTACGGCCTGCGCCCGGACGGCGACGCCGCGCCGCCGGCGAGCGCCGGTCCGACCCCACCAGCTTCCGGCGACAGCCTGCGCGAGGCGATGCGCCTGCCTGTGTTCTGGCTGCTGTTCGCGGCTTGCGCCACCTATTCCTTCGGCCTGTTCACGCCCTTCGTGCACCTCGTGCCCTACGCGCGCGACGTGGGTCATGGCGAGGCGTTCGGAGTCAGCCTGATCATGCTGCTGGGCGTCGGCAGCACGCTGGGCCGTTTCGTCTTTGCCGGCATCGCCGATCGCATTGGCCGGCGCCGCATGTACGCGCTCAGCATCCTGGGCTCGTGCCCGGCGCTGCTGTTGTGGGCCTCGACCAGCCACTGGCTGGCGCTGGTGATCTTCGCCACCTTGTTCGGCGCGCTCTACGGCGGTTTCGTCGCCATGGCGCCGTCCGTGATGGCGGACTACTTCGGCACCAAGGCGGTGGGCTCGATTCTCGGGGCACAATACGCCAGCGTCGCCGTCGGCATCCTCGTGGGCCCACCCGCTGCGGGCTGGATCTTCGACGCCACGCAGTCCTATACGGTGGCGATCGTCGCCAGCGCGGGCCTCGCGCTGGCGGCCGGGCTCACCGTGCTGTTCTGCCCCGAGCCGTCCGCACACCGCGCGCGGCGCCTGGGTATGGAGTTTTCGCGATGAAGATGTCCGCGATCCCCTTCGGCACCACCGACTGGAGCGCCGTCGAGCCGACCGAGCACGCCGGCGAGACCGGCAAGGCGATCTGGCGCACCCGCCAGTTCGGCGACATCCGCGTGCGCCTAGTCGACTACACGCCGGGCTACCTCGCCGACCATTGGTGCGAGAAAGGCCACATCCTGATGTGCCTGGATGGAGAGCTCGACACCGAGCTCAAGGACGGCCGCCGTTTCGTGCTCAAGCCGGGCATGAGCTACCAGGTCGCCGACAACGCAGAGCCGCACCGCTCGCGCACGGCTGTCGGCGCGCGACTGTTCATCGTCGACTAGGAACCTGTCATCCCGAGCGGGCGAATCATGCCGACCAGCGGCAGGTGATCCGAAGCCCAGCGCGCACCGTCGGTCGAGAAGGCCTCGAGGCTTTCCAGGTTGTCGAACGGGATCGACCACAGCCGGTCCAGCGCCATCAGCGGCCGTGGCGCCGGAAAGGTGCGCACGCGCTTGAGCCCGATCGGCGCGCCGATCTTCATCAGGCGGCGGCGCTCGGGGCCGAGGACGTTGAGGTCGCCCATCACCACGGTCAAGGCCTCGGGCTCATGCTCGAGCGCGTCGCGCAACCGCTCGATCTGGCGGCCGCGCTCAGCGGGGCGCAGACCGAGATGGGCGGCGAGAACGCGCAGCCGCTGCCCGCGCACCTCGACGACGGCGTCGATGGCGCAGCGCTCCTCGTAAGGCGGGATGGTGAGGTCGACGACGCGCGTCTTCAGGATCCCGCCACGCACATAGAGGCCGTTGCCGAATCCGAAGCGCCGCGCGCGAAAGGTCCGGCCGAAGACCGGCGCCATCTTCAGCCGCCGGTGGAACAGCTCGAACTGGTCGAGGTCGGGCGAATAGGCGCGCACTTCCTGAAGCGCGAGGACATCGGGATCGATCGCGCCGATGACCCGCAGCACGCGGTCGGGATCGCTGCGTCGATCCATGCCGATGCAGGAGTGGATGTTGTAGGTGACGGCGCGGATCAGGCCCGGCTCGGCCGGCGCATCGCCGGCGGCCGAGCGCGCCTGGTCGTCGCCGACTAGAGTACGGGCGCCAGCAAACGACATGCCTGCACCGCGACACGGAAGGGGAAGGAGCGGGCCCGCACGACATCCTCCGTCACGACTCGGGCGCCGGCGAAATCGCGCTCAAGCATCGTCGCCACCTCCCTCGCGAACCCCTCGTCGAGAAACGCCAGCGTGATCTCGAAGTTGATGCGAAAGGAACGATTGTCGAAGTTCGCGGTTCCCACGGTACACAATCCATCGTCGATCAGCGCCACCTTTTGGTGGAGGACGCCGCGCTCGTAGAGCAGAATCTTGACTCCGGCGTGGACGAGCTCGGGCACAAAGGACAGGCTGGCGAGCCACGCCGTATAGTGGTCTGGCCGGCCCGGCAATAGCACGCGTACGTCGGCGCCGCGCTGCGCCGCCAGGATCAGCGCCGACAGCGCCGCCGAATCAGGCACGAAGTACGGATTGGCGATCCACACCCGCTTGCGGGCCAGCGAAATCATCTGCACGAAGGCCAAGCCGCACGTCGCAAGCTCGTCGGCCGGTCCTGTCGGCATGGCCAGCACGAGGCGATCCTCGACCTCCTTGGTCGGGACCTCCCAGTTCAACTCGAGCGTATCGCCGGTCGCCCAGTACCAATCCTCGACGAAGCTCAACTGGCAGCACAGCGCACTAGGGCCGCGCACATGCGCGTGCGTGTCGCGCCACGGCGACAGAACGGGATCGCGATGGACGTACTCGTCGCCGATGTTCAGCCCGCCAACCCAAGCGGACTCGCCATCGACAACGACGATCTTGCGGTGGTTGCGGTAGTTGATCCTGCTGTGCCGCACGAACCAGCTCTTGCGACCGTTGAACGAGCTGACCGACACGCCGCCGGCGACCAGGGACTCGACATACGCGCTCGACAAATTCTCGCTGCCGATGTCGTCGTAGAGCACATGGACCTTCACGCCCGCCGCCGCGCGATCGATCAGCACGCGCCTGAAGGCCTGCCCGAGACGGTCGTCGCGAACCACATAGAACTGCACCAGCACGTACTTCGTCGCCTGCCGTACGCCCTGCAGCATATCGGCGAAGGCCTCGGGGCCGTCGATCAGCAGCTTGGCGCTGTTGCCGCGCGTGAAGGGGAAGCCAGCGAGCCGCTCGAGCGCCACAAGGGGCTCGCGCTCGGCGCCGTCGAGCTTGGCGCCCGCCCGCTCGATCGCCTCGGCGCCATGCCGTGTCAGCCTCCCGAGCTCCTCGTTGCGGGCGCGCCGGGCGACGACGTAGCCGCGGAACTTGCCGTGGCCGAACAGCGCGTAGACCGGCAGCGCGAGATACGGCACCAGGACCAACGACAGGATCCACGCCACGGTGCCCGGCGGCGAGCGCCCCAGCATCAGCGCGCGCAACGCGCAGGCGATGCCCGCGACATGGAACGCGATGACGATGGCCAGGAGCAAAGCGGTCCCTCCGATGGCGAGCGGGCCCGAACAAGGCGTCAGCCTTCCGGCGGACGCGCGCCTTTCTCCGGCACCAGGGTCTTGACCTCGGCCGTGGCCCCGCGATTGCCGCCGATATTCGCGGCCAGCCACGGCGCGAGTTCGCGCATGGTATCAGCAAACTTCCACGGCGGATTGATCACGATCATGCCGGAGCCGACCAGCATGCGCGGCATGGGGTTCATGCGCATCATCTGGACGTGCACGGCGATGGTCTCAGGCGGGTCGAGCGCGATCACCGCCTCGTGCAGCGCCTGAACGAATTTCATGTCCTTGATCGGGTACCACAGCGCGTAGACGCCGGTCGCGAAGCGGCGCAGACCGTGGTCGATCGCCGCCACCGCGTTCTCGGTCTCGTCGCGCGACTCGTAGGGCGGATCGATCAGGACCAGCGCCCGTCGCTCGGGCGGCGGCAGCATGGATTTCAGCAGCCCGTAGCCATCCTCCTCGCGTACGTCGATGCCCTTGTCGCCGGCGAACTCGCGCTTGAGAAAGATCGCCTCGCGCGGATTGAGCTCGGCCACCACCAGCCGGTCGTCTGGCCGCAGCAGGGCGCGCGCGATGCGCGGCGAGCCGGGATAATGACGGACGCCCTCGGCCGGCTTGATGTTGAAGTTTCCGAACTTCTTGTCGTAGGCGCGCACGACGCGGATATAGTCGACCAGCGCCGGCGGCGGCTGTCGCATGGGCAGCAGGCGGCCGATGCCCATCTTCCATTCCATCGTCACCGAGCCCTGGTCGCCGAGATCGTAGCCGCCGCGGCCGCCATGGGTGTCGATGATCAGATATGGCTTGTCCTTGGCCGACAGCGCCGCCATGAGGTTCGCCAGCGTCGCGTGCTTGAGCACATCGGAGAAACCGCCGGCATGAAATCCGTGCTGGTAGTTCATGGACGCGGCTATACCACGGCGGCCCGGTTCATGCTTGGATCTCGCGCCATCGTTCGGGAGATCATTCGATGTCCGCGCCCATCGTCCTGAAGTCGTCGCCGCAGACCATCCACTGGGGCTATTTCGACAGCAAGCTCGAGCCCAAGGCGCGCGTAAAGTCGGGCGAGATGGTGACGATCGAATGCGTCTCGGGAGCCAAGGAGATCCTGCCCGATCCCCCTTTCTCGGTGCTGCCCGAGCATCGCGAGATCCACGAGAAGTGCACGCCGCATATCGGCCGCCACATCCTCACTGGCCCGGTCTACGTCGAGGGCGCCGAGCCGGGCGACGCGCTGCAGGTCGATATCGTCGACATCCAGTTCCGCGTCGACTGGGGCTGGAACGTCCAGCGGCCGCTGATGGGCACCCTGCCGGAGGACTTCCCGACCTATCGCCTTACCCACATCCCCATCGAGCGCAACCGCAACGTCTGCCGGATGCCCTGGGGCACCGAGATCGAGCTCAAGCCGTTCTTCGGCATCATGGGCGTGGCGCCGCCACCCGCCTGGGGCCAGTGCAGCTCGGTCGAACCGCGCGCCTTCGGCGGCAATATCGACAACAAGGAGCTGGGCGTCGGCACCACCATCTATCTGCCGGTCTTCGCCCCGGGCGCGCTGTTCTCCACCGGCGACGGCCATGGCGTGCAGGGCGACGGCGAGGTCAATCTGACGGCGCTGGAGACCTGCCTCACCGGTACCTTCCGCTTCACCGTGCGCAAGGACATGAAGCTCAACAACCCCAGGGGCGAGACGCCGACCCACTGGATCACCCATGGCTTCGATCCCGACCTCGACGACGCCGCCAAGGAAGCCCTGCGAGACATGATCCGCCTGATCCGCGGCAAGACCGGCATCTCGGCCGAGGACGCCTACATGCTGTGCAGCCTGGCCGCCGACCTGCACGTCACCCAGACGGTCGACGGCAACAAGGGCATCCACTGCATGATCAAGAAGGAGTTGATCGGCGGGTGACTCGGATATTGAACACTCTGAAAGTGTTTAATAGACTTATTTTACACCGTCATTAGACATGATTGTTTGTGGCCCGACCGCGAACGCGGTGATCTGAGGCCATGCCCAACACCGCTTTCGACCCGGTGCAAGACGATCTGCGGTTGCTTGACCAAGTGTCGCGAGCCGCGTCGGCGCCGGACTTCCTGCGGCTGGCGATCCGCGGCGCCTACCGGGAGCGCATCGCGCTGGTGGTGTCCGATGGGCCGGAGGCCGCCGTCTTGCTGCACATCGTCGCCGGCATCGACCGCAATACACCCGTGATCGTGCCCGACGCGCCGATGCGTGGCGCGCCCACCCGACGGCTGGGCCTGCGCGATGTGCGCGCCGCGGCGTCGCTCGAGCACGCCCTCGACGGCTTCGAGGCGTGGATCGACGGGCGGCGGCAGTCGGGCTCGGGCGATCCCCGGCCGCTCGTCGACCTCGTCGATGGCAGGCTGAAGCTCGATCCCCTGGCGCTGTGGGGCGCCCGGGAAATCGACGCTTATCTCATCGCCAACGACCTACCGGATGCGCGACGCGACAGCCCGCGCGCCCGGCATCACTGACGAACAGACTAGGGCGCCGGTTCGACCTTCAGGGTAGCGCCGTCGACCGAGATGACGCGCACCTTGGCGCCGCTCGCCATGTCGGGGCCGCTGACGTTCCAGCTGCCGTCGCCCACCCGCACCCGGCCGTGGCCGTTGCGGATGGCGTCAGAGAGCGTGATCGTCGTGCCGACCAGCTGACCGCCGCGCTCGTTGAGCTTGTCGCCCTCGCGCACCGCGAAAATCTGGCGGATCCAGCTGCGCATCCCGGCGAAGGCGGCGATGCTGACCACGGCGAAGCAACCGAGCTGAATATCGAGGCTCGCCGTCGACCAAAACAGCTTGAGGACGCCGGTGGCGAAGGCGCCGATCGCCAGGAACAGGAACGCGACACCCGGCATCATCATCTCGGGCAGCAGCAGCACACCCGCGAGCGCGAACCAGTGCCAATACTCGATGACGAAGCCTGACATTACGGCCCCCTTTGGCGGATCACGGCTGCGTCCATGGGCCCGACGGGCGGGCCGGCGCGCCGCCGACCTGCGCGGCCGGTGCCGGCAGCGCCGTCATACCCGCCGCAGCGCGCGCTTGGGCTTCCTTGGCCAGCTCGGCGATGCCACCAAGCGTGCCCATGATGCCGGTCGCTTCGACCGGCAGGAAGAACACCTTGCTGTTGTTCGACGCGCCCATGGCCTGCAGCGCATCGACGTACTTCTGGCCGAGGAAGTAGCTGATCGCCTGCGAGCCACCGGCGCCGATCGCCGCGGTCACCACCTCGGTCGCCTTGGCTTCGGCCTCGGCGGCGCGCTCGCGCGCCTCGGCGTCGCGGAAGGCGGCCTCGCGGCGGCCTTCCGCCGAGAGGATCGCCGCCTGCTTCTCGCCCTCGGCCCTCGTGATCTGCGCCTGGCGGATGCCCTCGGCTTCGAGGATCACCGCGCGACGCTCGCGCTCGGCCTTCATCTGCCGAGCCATGGTCTGCACCATGTCCTGCGGCGGCACGATGTCCTTGAGCTCGACGCGCAGCACCTTCACACCCCAGGCGTTGGTGGCGTGATCAATCACCGAGAGCAGCGTGTCGTTGATCTCGTTGCGCTTGGACAGCACGTCGTCCAGCGCCATGTTACCCATGACGTTTCGGATGTTGGTCAGCGCCAGGTTGGTGATGCCCTGCACCAGATCGCGCACCTCGTAGGCGGCCTTGGCGGCGTCGATCACCTGGTAGAAGGCCACCGCGTCCACCGTGACGATGGCGTTGTCCTTGCTGATCACCTGCTGTGAGGGAATGTCCAGGACCGATTCCTGGACGTTGACCTTCTTGCCGATGCTGTCGACGAAGGGCACCAGGAAGCGCAGACCAGGGGTCAGCGTGGCGGTGAAGCGGCCGAAGCGCTCGACGGTATAGTTCCAGCCCTGCGGTACCTGCTTGACGCCGAGAAACAGCAGCAGGATGGCGAACAGAACGAGGACGAGGATGAAGATCGTAAAGCCGGTCAATGTCACCTCCCCAACACGCCGTCCGCCGGCGCCGCGCGGCCCGCACTGTAGCAAATGAGTATCCATTCGCCTATCGATTGCGACAGGCAAGGAGGCCGTCATGGCAGCCATCAGCACCCGGGCCGAGAACCAGGCCCGGCCGCTTGAGGATTACAATGTCGTGTCGGGCGATCGCGCGCTCCTCGAGGCGCTCGAGCGCGAGGGCGGTGGATGGATCGCCGAGCGGGCCGCCGCCTTCGGGGCCCGTTGCGGGGCGGCGGCGACGGTGCGCGCCGCCGAGCTCGCCGAGCGCAACAGGCCGGTTCTGCGTACCCACGACCGCTTCGGCAACCGTATCGACGAGGTCGAGTTCCACCCGGCCTATCATGAGCTGATGGCGCTGGCCCTCGAAAGCGGCCTGCACTCCCTGCCGTGGACCGAGACCCGGCGCGGCCGGCACGTGGCGCGCGCCGCGCTTTTCATCGCCTTCAACCAGACCAACGACGGGCCGGCCTGCCCGGTGACCATGACCTTCGCCTCGGTCCCGGCCCTGCGCGCGCAGCCCGAGATCGCCGCCGAATGGGAGCCGCGCCTGCTGGCCAACGCCTATGATCCGGCGGCCCGGCCCGTGGGCGAGAAGCGCGGCGTCACCATCGGCATGGCGATGACCGAAAAGCAGGGCGGCTCGGACGTGCGCGCCAACAAGACGATCGCGTCCCCGCTCGATAATGGCGGGCCGGGCGGCGCGTACCGGCTAGTGGGCCACAAATGGTTCTGCTCGGCGCCAATGTGCGACGCCTTCCTCGCGTTGGCGCAGGCGCCCGGTGGCCTGTCGTGCTTCCTCGTGCCGCGCTGGCGGCCCGACGGCACCCGCAACGGCCTCCACATCCAGCGGCTCAAGGACAAGCTCGGCAACCGCTCCAACGCCTCCTCGGAGATCGAGCTCGACGACGCCTTCGGATGGCTGCTGGGCGAGGAAGGCCGCGGCGTAGCGACCATCATCGAGATGATGCGCCACACCCGGCTCGATTGCGCGCTGGGTGCGACGGCGGTGACGCGCCACGCCGTCGCCCAGGCGGTCAACCATTGCCGCGAGCGCACTGCCTTCGGCCGCAAGCTGGTCGACCAGCCGCTGATGGCCAATGTGCTGGCCGATCTCGCCGTCGAGTCCGAAGCGGCGACGGCGCTCGCCATGCGCGTCGCCCGCGCCTTCGACGAGGAGTCGGACGGCGAGGCCCAGTCCCTGTTCGCGCGCGTCGCCACGCCGGTCGCCAAGTATTGGCTATGCAAGCGCACGCCCAACGTCGCAGCCGAGGCGCTGGAGTGCCTGGGCGGCAACGGCTTCGTCGAGGAGAGCGTGATGCCGCGCCTCTACCGCGACGCGCCGGTCAACTCGGTGTGGGAAGGCTCGGGCAACGTACAGTGCCTCGACCTGCTGCGCGCCCTCGGCCGCGCGCCGCAGTCGCTTGAGGTCTATTTCGCCGAGCTCGCCCGGGCGCGCGGCGCGGATTACCGCCTCGACGCCTTCGTCGACGAGCTGCGCGGCCGTCTGGCCGACACGCGCGATCTCGAGGCGCGCGCGCGGCGCCTGGTCGAGGCCATGGCCCTGGCGCTGCAGGCGACGCTGCTTGTGCGTCACGCCCCCGGTGTCGTCGCCGAGGCCTTCCTCGCCTCGCGCGTTTCAGGCGATCGCGGCCACGCCTTCGGCACGTTGCCGGCCGGCATCGACACGCGGGCGATCGTCGAGCGCGCGGATCCCGGGGGCGCCGGCGGCGCCAAAGGCTAGCGCGATATCGTGATCTCGACGCGCCGGTTCTCGGGCTGGCCGACACCGTCCTCGGTCGCCATGAAGGGCTTGCTCTCGCCCATGCCGCGCGCGGTGACCAGCTTCGCGGGCACGCCCTCGCGGATCAGGCGCTCGCGTACCGCCGCCGCGCGCCGCTGTGACAACGCCTGATTGACCTTATCGCTGCCGGCCCGGTCGGAATGGCCAACGACCGCCACCGCCGTGACGCCGGGCTTCTTCGCCTCGGCCGCTGCCTGCTTGATGATGGAAAGGCCCCAAGGACCGATCTTCACGGCGCCCTTGTCGAAGAACACGACGTGCACCGGTGGCTCGTCGCGTGGCTGCGCCGGCGGTGGCGCCGGCGCGGTCTCCTCGCAGGCGGCGAGGGCCAGCAGGGCGAAGATCGATACAAGGAAGGCACGAGACAACATGGGGACGCTCCCGGACCGTGTAGGGAATCCTAACATCGACATCGCCCCGAGGCGATGGCAGGCTTGTGCATGGCCGCGCGATTAGAGTTTTTCTTCGACTGCTCCAGCCCGTGGACGTATCTCGCCTTCCACGCCGTCCAGCCGATGGCCGCCGAGCTGGGCGTCGCCATCGAGTGGAAGCCGATCCTGGTCGGCGGCGTCTTCAACGCGGTCAACGACACGGTCTACCAGAACCGCGCCAATCCCAACCCGCGCAAGGCGGGCTACATGCTGAAGGACCTCGCCGATTGGGCCCGGCTTTACGGGCTGCGCATCAAGATGCCGCCTTCGGTCTTTCCGGTGAACAGCGTCAAGTGCATGCGCGGCGCCTTGGTCGCGATGGAACGCGGCCGGCTGATACCCTACGCCACGGCGGTCTTCGAGGCCTACTGGGGCGATGACCGCGACATATCCCAGGACAGGGTGATCGAGAGCATCCTGGCCCGGGTCGGCCTGGATCGCGCCGACTTCTTCGCCCGCATCGGCGAGCAGGCCTGCAAGGACCGGCTGAAGGCCAATACCGACGAGCTGATCGCGCGCGGCGGCTTCGGCAGCCCGACGATCTTTATCAACAGCACTGATATGTACTTTGGCAACGACCGCCTGCCGCTGGTCCGCGCCGCGCTGGGGCGTGCGGCGTAATCTCACTGGCGGTGCGGAAGCGCTTTGATATCGTCCGCCGCCTTGCCTGCCATCAGCCTGACAATCGATAGGATATCGCGCATGAACGTCTGGATCCGTCCCGGCCTCGTGGTGCTGGCCGCCGCCTCGTTGGCGGCGTGCACCCAGAAGGTCGCCACTTCGCCGCCGCCGCCTTCGCCCGCCTATGCCAAGGTGATGGGCGCGGCGACCGCCTCGCCCGGCCGCGGCCAGTGCCTCAACGAGGCCGAGGCGCAGACCGTGCGCGGCCGTATCCTGCAGCAGGAACTGGCCTACGCTGCGCGCGCCTGCAACATGACGGCGGAGTACAACCAGTTCGCCACCAAGTACGCGTCCGACCTGGGCCGCAACGGCAACGAGCTCAGCGTGCTGCTGCGCAAGCGCGGCATCAACATCAACAGCTTCGTCACCGACATCGCCAACAAGGCAGGGACGCGCGCGACGAGTTATCCGGCCTTCTGCGCCGACGCGCGCGAGGCGTATCGCTGGGCGCTCTCGCCCTCGACGACGCAGCTCGCCGCCGTGCCGCCACTCTTCGACAACACCGCGGACCACAGCACCAAGCCGTGCATCCAGCCGCAGATTCGCCGCTGACGCGCGACGCGCCGACCAAATGAAACGCGGGCCGAGGGGCCCGCGTTTTTCTTTTCGCCAGGTTGATCGACCGTGGCTCAAAAGCAAACGGCCGGCTTGCGCCGGCCGTCGCTCAGATCACGATCGAAACGCGCTTACTGCAGCACGATCTCGACGCGGCGGTTCTGCGGCTCGCGGACGTTGTCGCCGGTCTGCACGAGCAGCTGGGTCTCGCCACGGCCGGTGACGGCGATCGCGGCGGCCGCGATGCCCTCGCGGACCAGCGCGTCCTTCACGGCGTTGGCGCGGCGCAGCGACAGCGCCATGTTGTAGGCCGGGGCACCCGAGGTGTCGGTGTGGCCGGTCACGGCGATACGGGTCACGCTGGCCGTGCACTGGGCGACGAAGGTGCGCAGCGCCTCGCCAACGATGCCACGGCGACGCGCGTCGGCGGCGCAGTCGTTGGCCGAACGGCCACCGGCACCCATCTTGGCGGCGGCAGCGGCCTGCTTGATGGTCGCCGCGGCCTGCGCGGTGATGTTGGAACGGTCGAAGTCGAAGAACACCATGTACTGCTTCACGGAGCCGGTGGGCGCCGGCGCGGGCGGCGGGGTGTCTTCGCAAGCGGCGACGAACATCAGCGCCGCGGCAGCCAGGATCAGCTTCTTCATGGATAGCCCCCAAAAGAATCAACAACTCGATTTGTGTAGCACGGCCCCGATCGTCAAACCAATGGAATTCACCGCTGTTTGGCGTGATTCCCGGGGATGTGCGGCGGAAATGAAACAGCCGGCAGCGCCGGCTGTTTCGCGATTCTCGATAGGTCCCGACGCCTTAGTTCAGGACGATCTCGACGCGGCGGTTCTGCGGCTCGCGCACACCGTCGGCGGTCTGCACCAGCGGCTGGCTCTCGCCACGGCCGACGACCGTGATGTTCGCCGCCGGGATGCCCTCGCGGACCAGCTGGTCCTTGACGGCGTTGGCGCGGCGCAGCGACAGCGCCATGTTGTAGGCGTCGGCGCCCGAGCGGTCGGCGTGGCCGGTGACACCGATGCGGGTGCGCTGGCCAGCCTTGGCGTCAGCCGCGGCCTGCTTGATCGTCGTCGCGGCGGTCGCCGTGATCACCGAGCGATCGAAGTCGAAGAACACCATGTAGTTGCTGGCACGGCCCGGCGGCGGCGGCGGCGGAGCGACCGGCGACGAACCGAACTTGTAGGCCAGGGTCAGCATCGCCGAGTGGTTCAGGTAGCGATAGCTGGCGCCGGCGAAGTTCGGGTTGGTGGTGCCGAAGAACTTATAGTCCAGCGAAATGCGGAAGCTGTCTTCGAGCACCACGCTCAGGCCGGCGATGCCCTGATAGGCGAACTCGGTCTGCGAAGCCGTGACGCGGGCGATACCGACACCGGCGCCGATGTGCGGGGAGATCATGCTCTGCGGGAAGAAGTCATAGAGCACGTTGACCATCGCCGCAATCGACTGGACGTTGGTCAGGCCGTAGTTGGTCGCCACGTTGTTGCGACGGTACGGAATCTCGAGCTCGACGCGGGGGCCGACGAAATCGTAGCCGACCACGCCACCCACCATAAAGCCGACGCGCGGGCTGTTCGTCTGACCCGCGATGTTCGGGTTCAGGTTGTGGACGAAATTCAAGCCGCCTTCGACACCGACGTAGAAACCGGGCGACAGGTTCTGCGCCTGCGCCGCCAGGGGAGCGGCAATAAGAGCCGCAGCCACCACAGCCCCGACCTTCGTCTTCATTTGGATCCCCTCTCTAAAGGTCTAACAACTGGCTTTAAGTTGGCCGACGGGAGCATCACCAACCCTGCGCGCCGACTATATACCAGAATGAGTACCCCGCAACCCGGCGGAGGCGGTTTGACCGAAGCTGTGGCCGCAAAGTCACAGTCCGCAGCAAAGCACCGTCAATGCATTGATATCACGACACTTATAGAACAACCGCCCGCTTGGTTCAGAGGCCCGGAGAGGGCCGTTCGGGGGCCTGCGGCGGCGGCTGTATCTTGAACAAAACGCCGAGCACTTGCTCGCGTTCACGGATGCGGGCGTAGGGCGCCGCACGGCTCTTCGCCGGCGCGGGCGTCCAGCCTGAGCCGGCGGGCACCGGCGGCAAGGCGGAAAATGCTGGGCTCAGCCTCTCCTGCACGGGCAGGCCGCGAAGCCCGCCGATCGACAGCGGCGTGGCGCCTTGCGCGGGCTGGCGCGTCGGTCGAGGCTGGCCGACGAACCGGTTGAGCAGGTCGAGCGCATCGGCGGCACTGGCGGCTTGGCCCGCGACCGTGTCGACACGGGGCTGCATCGTGTGATCGATGCTGCCGCCGATCCCCACCACCATAGGCGCATCCGTAGCTCCCGCGGATCCGACGCCAGGCAAAAAAGCCAGCGCGACGAGGAGCACGAAGCCGGCGCAACGCCGATCCTTCGACATCATCGACACCCGAAAAACAACGATATTTAGTCTGTCCCACCCAACCCAACTGCACTTTACGCGCAACAATCCCGGCTCGCAAGACGGAGCCCGCCGGTCGATCCGTCGCGGGCCCGAATGCGCCATACCGCGCCGCGAACCTTGCCTCTTGACCGTGCCTGCCGGGCGGGACGCAATCCGCGCCGGCACCTTCAGGAGGGAAACGCGATGGCTGAGCTCAAGTACAGCAAGGTCGAAAAGGACGGGCGGCTGCTGATCGTCACGATCAACCGGCCCGAGGTCTACAACGCCTGCCACCCGATGGCGAACCAGGAGCTGGGCGACATCTTCGACGAGTTCGCCGCCGATCCCGAGATGTGGGTGGCGATCATCACCGGCGCCGGCGACAAGGCCTTCAGCGCCGGTAACGACCTGAAATACCACGCAGAACTGCAGCGCACGACCGGCAAGCGCCCGCACGGGCCGCCCAAGGGTTTCGGCGGCCTGGCCAACCGCTTCGACCTCGACAAGCCGGTGATCGCCGCGGTCAACGGCGTCGCCATGGGCGGCGGCTTCGAGATCGCGCTGGCCTGCGACATCATCATCGCCTCGGACAACGCGCGCTTCGCCTTGCCGGAACCCCGGGTCGGCCTGGCGGCCGGCGCCGGCGGCATGCAGCGCCTGTCGCGCCAGATTCCGCTGAAGAAGGCCATGGGCATGATGCTCACCGGCCGCCACGTCTCGGCGCAGGAAGGCTACGAGCTGGGCTTCGTCACCAAGGTGGTGTCGCAGGCCGAGCTGATGAAGGAAGCCAAGGCCTGGGCGCAGCAGATCCTCGAGTGCTCGCCGATGAGCATCCGCGCCACCAAGCAGGTGGTGATGCGCTCGCTCGACGTGCCGGTCACCGAGATCTCGATGCGCAACCTCCACTACCCCGCCTTCGTCGCCATGACGCGCAGCGAAGACACCGTCGAGGGACCGCGCGCCTTCGCCGAGAAGCGCAAGCCCAACTGGAAGGGTCGCTGACGCCCGGGGCTCGGGCGTCGCGTTTCTATGGTTTGCCATGGTCCGCGACGCCCGACCGCTCGCCTCGGCGGATGGGAGGCGTCGCGGGATCCCGGCGTTGCTATGGATTGCTGTTGCCCGCGAGGATCGCCCGCCCGCCGCGCCGGAGCGCGGGCGGCGCGGATTCCCGGCTTTGCTATGGTTTGACATGGTCGGCGCGAGCGGCTTGCCGGCGTCGCCGGACTACGGGCATCGCGGACTCTGAGCGTTGCTATGGTTTGCCATCGCTGGTGACGCTGCCTCGCCCGCCGACCCGGGAAGCCCCCGCGGGCGGATCGTCAGATGCCCGATCGGATGAGCGCCGAAATCGTCGGCGATATTCCACACGACAAGGAACGGCACGCGGCTCATCGACGGGCCGTCAACAACGGTCTTCTGGGTCGAGACGTCGGCGGAATCTCGCGGTTCACGGCCCATCGGGCGGGCTCCGGACACAATCATTCTCACAAGTGTACCGGGGACCGAGCGCCGCTCCGATTTCCGCCGCTACGCGTGCGCTATTGGGGGCGGTTCTCTCTGCGCCATGGGCCTTTCTTCCGCCCCTACGGCGGAAAGACCGTCGCGACAATGCGAGCCCTACGCTCGACATGCGGCGCCGCTGTCCCACCTCAGGCGGCCAGCACCTTGACGAGTTCCTGGATGGTGCCGCGTTCGTCGATGCGCCCTTCATCCAGGTCTTGGCCAATCCGCAGGAGGGCCTGCTGTCGCCGGCGGGTGCGTATGTCCCCGGCTCGACCGGCGACGTAGTCGGCGGCATTCTCCATCATCCCGCTGCCCGCCGTGGCCGCCTGAGCGATTCGCCTCCAGCTTGGAAGCGCCGGACTGACCATTCGTCAGCACACTAGAGCTCGGGACATGATCAAAGCGACGCACCCGAACCAGCGCAATAATGCAAACCTGACACGCCACATGCCAGGGGTGCGGTTGCAGTCAAACCTCTTATGCTGGAATCTGCCAGAGCGCCGCATAGTTCATGATGGGACGCTCGAACATCGCGCCTTTCTCGGCGAAGCGCTTGCCCAGATCGAGCATCGGCTGAAACCGGTCCATCTGTTTCGCATCGGCAAGGGTCCTCCAGACGCTGACATTGGTGAGCGAGGCGGTCGCCTCGTCTGCGCCGGCCCAGTAACTGATCAAGCCGTTCATCGCTCGTATGCCAGGAACAAGGACACTTTCGGCTTCAGTCATCATGGAGTGGAACATGGTGAACTGGTCGGGTTGGCAGCGCAGGATGGAGACGCGGACAATGGGCAAGGTCATGATCGGGCTCCGTTGATCAAGCGCGGTCTACAACTGCAACAAGCGGCGGATGAGAACCAAGTGTAGCGTGTCGAGAAAGGAACGGGCGAACTTGTCGTTGCAGGTGGCGACAACGCGGTTGATCTTGACCTAGAGGTTCAACCAATGACCTGGTGCCTCCAGGTATCGGGCTTGCGTTATTGCGATATCGCGGCGAAGCGTCAGCCGGCGCCCATGCCCGCCGTCATGCCGCCATCGGAGACGAACTCCGCGCCGGTGACGTAGGTCGCCTCGTCCGACACCAGCCAAGCGACCAGCGCGGCCATCTCCTCGGGTTCGGCGAAGCGGCCGATCGGGGTCTGCGCCATCCAGCGGGCGCGGCCCTCCGCCTCGCTGGGCGCGCGGGCGATGCTGGCCTTCATCAGCCCGGTCATGGTCGGGCCGGGATGGATCGAGTTGCAGCGGATGCCGTAGCCTTTGGCGGCGCAGTGCAGCGCCACGCTCTTGGTGAACTGGCGCACCGCCGTCTTGCTCGCCCCGTAATGCACGGATAGCGGGAATCCGCCATACGCCGCGCAGGACGAGACATTGACGATCGCGCCGCCCTTCTCCTTCATCAGTGCGATGCCGGTGCGGCAGCCCAGGAACACGCCGTCGAGGTTGACCGCCATCACCCGGCGCCATTCGGCCAGGGTGCAGGTCTCGGGATCGGCCGGGCCGCTGGTGCCGGCGTTGTTGAACAGAATGTCAAGGCGGCCGAAGCGGCCACGAATCTCGTTCTCGATGCGTGACCAGTCCGCCTCGCTGGCCGCGTCCTGCGGCAGGAAAGTGCCCGCCGTTCCGACAATCGACGCCGCTTCGCTCGACGCCGGCACCGCGATATCAGTGCCGACGACGATCGCGCCCTCGTCGGCGAAGCGCCGCGCCGTGGCGCGGCCGATGCCAGAGGCGGCGCCAGTGACCAGCGCGACCTTGCCCTTCAATCGTTCAGCTTGGGCCATGGTCCCAGTCCAACGCGAAGTCGTCGCCCTTGGCCTTGATGAAAGCGGCGTGCGGTGAGCCGAAATGCGCCGGCATCAGGAGCGCATGCTCATGCGCGCAATGCGAGAGGATCTTGTTTCGGGATTGGCGCGCCACGTTGGTGTCCTCGCAGAAGCGACTGTTCCACGTCCACAATGGCACCTGCACGGGATTGTGTAGCGCATCGCCCGAGAACAACGCGCGCTTGCCCTTCGACTCCAGCGTGATGTGGATGTGTCCCGGCGTATGGCCGGGCGACGGATTGATCATCAGCCCGCGGCCGAGGTCGTGTTCGCTATCGACCATCTCGGCCAGCCCGACCTCGACGATCGGCAGCACCGAATCGTTGTAGGTGTTGCGCTCGTACTCCTCGGTTTCCGGCTTCCTCGCCGCCGCCTGCCAGTGATCGTGGTCGCGGCGCGACATGACGTACTTCGCCTTCGGGAAGGTCGGCACCCACTTGCCGTTCTCGAGCTTCGTGTTCCAGCCGACATGATCGACATGGAGGTGCGTGCACAGCACCAGGTCGACCTCCTCGGGCTGAACGCCAACGGCGCGCAGGCGATCGAGGTAGTCGGTGTCGAGCATGTTGAAGCCCGGCATGCCGGGCCTCGGCTTGTGGTTGCCGCAGCACGTATCGACCAGGATGGTGAGCCCGTTCATGCGGATCACCCAGCTATGGATGCTGCGCACCAGCCGGCCGCTCTCGGGCGAGTAGTAGCTCGGCGCCAGCCAGTGCTCCTGCGCCTTGAAGGTCTGGGCGTCGAACTCGGGAAAGAACTGCGCGGCCGGGAAGCCCGGTCCAGCAATCTCCTCGACACGGGTGACGCGCGCGTCCCCGATCATACGGTCCTGCATGCGATCGTCTCCTCCCTGGTGCGGCCCCTGATCCGGGCTATGCCTCGCCCATCTCGACAAACTCCGCACGGTATGCCGCGCCGTCACGATGCACGCGGCAGGCATGTGGCGCCTTGAAGTGCGCCGGCGCCAGCAGCGAGCGATTCTCGACGCAGCGCTCCAGGATGGCGCGCCGCGTGCGCGCCGCCTGGGCGCGGTCGACGCAGAAGCGAGTACTCCAGTCGGGCAGCACGATCTGCAGTGGATGGTGCATGGCGTCGCCGATGAACAGCGCCTCCGCGCCCTCGGAGCGCGCCGCCAGCATGACACTGCCCGGCGTGTGGCCGGGCGCCGGCTCGATGGCGACGTCGTCCTCCAGCTCGTGCCGTGCGCCGTCGACGAAGGTCGCCAGACCCGCCGACACCACCGGCAGCACGCCATCGTCGAAGGCGCCGTAGTTCGCCGGCTTGGCCGGATCGGCGCGGTTCATCGTGTCCCAGTGATCGTAGTCGGCCTTCGAGAAGAGATAGCGCGCATTGCGGAAGGTCGGCACCCAGCGGCCGTTCTCCAGCCGCGTGTTCCAGCCGACATGGTCGACGTGCAGATGCGTGCAGCAGACGAAGTCGACCTTGTCCGGATCGACGCCGGCGGCGCGCAGATTGTCGAGGTAGGGCGTGTCGAGGTGATGTGCGATGGGGAATTTCGGCCGCTCGCGGTCGTTGCCGCAGCAGGTGTCGATGACGATCGTATGGTGCTTGGTGCGCAGCACCCAGGAATGGATGCTGAGCTTGAGCATGTCCGTCACCGGATCATAGGCGTCACGCTCGGTCAGCCAGCCGGCATGGGCGCGGAAAATCTCCGGGTCGAAATCGGGGAACATCTGCGCCGGCGTCGCCAGCGGCGGCTCGATCTCGACCACGCGCGCCGCTGTGAACCCGCCAATACGATGCCGCTTCATGTTCATTCTCCGCCGCCACAGGACCATCGCATATGACTCCCTCTCCCCGCGTGCGGGGAGAGGGGGGAAACGCCATATGCCATAGCCCTACCTGCCGCTACCCCGATGATACGAACTGTAGCGCGCGCCCGGGCCGACGCCCAAATCTTCGGCATGCAGGACTGCCGCGCGCGCGGCGTGGTCATTCCGATCTTGCGTGTGGTTGGAAATTGACGATGGCATACGACTTGCTGCCTTGACCGACGCGTGGCGGTGCGCTCAGTGTGCCGCCGTATTGAACAGGGGAGCTTCATGACCATGAGAAGGATCACCGCCGCGGTGACGGCGGCCGGTGCGGCGCTCGCGATTCAGGCAGGGGCCGCCCAAGCCCAGGGCACGTTGCGCATCGGCATGACCGCCGCCGATATCCCCAAGACGCACGGTCAGCCCGACCAAGGCTTCGAGGGCAACCGCTTCACCGGCATCCCGATGTACGACGGGCTGACGCAATGGGACCTGTCGTCGGCCGACAAGCCCAGCGTGTTGCTGCCGGCGCTGGCGACCGAGTGGGCGGTCAGCGACGCGGACAAAACCAAGTGGGTCTTCAAGCTGCGTCCCGGCGTGAAGTTCCACGATGGCTCGGCCTTCAACGCCGACGCCGTGGTGTGGAACGTCGAGAAGGTGCTGAAGCAGGACGCCGTCCATTTCGACGCCAGCCAGGTCGGCGTCACCGCCTCGCGCATGCCGACCCTGCGCAGCGCGCGAAAGATCGATGACCTCACCGTCGAGCTGACGACCGCGCAGCCGGATTCCTTCCTGCCGATCAACCTGACCAACCTCTTCATGGCCAGCCCGGCGCATTGGCAGAAGAAGTTCGACGCGGTGCCGGCCTCGGTCGCCGATCCCAAGGAGCGCGCCAAGCAGGCCTGGGTGGCCTTCGCCGCCGACGCCTCAGGCACCGGGCCGTTCAAGATGGAGCGGTTCGTGCCGCGCGAGCGGCTCGAGCTGGTCAAGAACGCCGGCTACTACGACGCCAAGCGCGTGCCCAAGCTCGACCGCCTCGTGCTGCTGCCGATGCCTGAGCCCAACGCGCGCACCGCCGCCCTGCTCTCGGGCCAGGTCGACTGGGTCGAGGCGCCGGCGCCCGACGCCCTGCCGCAGATCCGGCAGCGCGGCTTCACCGTCACCGCCAACGCCCAGCCGCATGTCTGGCCCTGGCAGTTCTCCTTCGCCGACGGCTCGCCCTGGCTCGACAAGCGCGTGCGCCAGGCGGCCAATCTGTGCGTCGATCGCCCCGGCATGAAGCAGCTACTGGGCGGCATGATGGAGCCGGCCGTCGGCACCGTGCCGCCGGGCCATCCCTGGTGGGGCAACCCGTCCTTCCAGATCAAGTATGACCCGGCTGCGGCGCGCGCGCTGATGGAGGCCGCCGGCTTCTCCAAGGCCAAGCCGCTCACCGTGAAGGTGCAGACGTCGGCGTCCGGTTCAGGCCAGATGCAGCCGCTGCCCATGAACGAGTTCATGCAGCAGAACCTGGCGGACTGCCACTTCAAGGTCGAGATCGACGTCATCGAGTGGAACACGCTGTTCACCAACTGGCGCAAGGGCGCCAAGGATGAATCGGCGCGCGGCGCGAACGCCATCAACGTGACCTTCGCGGCGATGGATCCGTTCTTCGCCATGGCCCGCTTCCTCGACAGCAAGATGGCGCCGCCGACCTCGAACAACTGGGGATTCTTCAACAACCCAGAGTTCGACAAGATGGTCGCCGACGCGCGCGTCGCCTTCGACGGCAAGGACCGCGACGCGGCGCTGGCCAAGCTGCACGCGCGCGCGGTCGATGAAGCCGTGTTCCTATGGGTGGCGCATGACGTCGGCCCGCGCGCCATGACGGCGAAGGTCAAGGGCTACGTGCAGCCCAAGAGCTGGTTCATCGACCTCACCACGGTGTCGATGCAGTAGTCGTCGGGTGTCCTTCTCCCCGCGAAGGCGGGGAAAAGGTGCCGAGCGCCAGCGAGGCGGATGAGGGGCTTCCTCGCGCAACATCACAGGCGTGCCTATTGGAACACCGCTAAGCCCCTCATCCGCCCTTCGGGCACCTTCTCCCCGCCTTCGCGGGGAGAAGGAAAGGCGATAACTCGTGCTCATCTACCTCATCCGCCGCCTGATCTTCGTGTTGCCCATCGCGCTGGCGGTTGGCGTGGTGTGCTTCTCGCTGGTGCATATCGCGCCGGGCGATCCGCTGGTCTCGATCCTGCCACCCGACGCGCCGCAGACGTTGGTCGAGCAGATGCGCAAGAGCTACGGCTTCGACCAGCCGATGCCGGTCCAGTTCGGTATCTGGCTCGGCAAGGTCGTGACTGGCGACCTCGGCACCTCGATCGCCACCTCGCGCCCGGTGGCCGGCGAGATCGGCAAGGCGGTGGGCAACACGCTCCTGCTGGCGATGGTCGCGACCCTGATCGGCTTTTTCTTCGGCTGCCTGTTCGGCTTCGTCGCCGGCTATTTCCGCGACTCGGTCATCGACCGCATCGCCGTCACCGTCTCGATCCTCGGCGTCTCGGTGCCGCACTACTGGCTCGGCATGGTGCTGGTGATCTGCTTCTCGGTGCTGCTGCCGTGGCTGCCGGCGACCGGCGCCGGGCCGGGCAGCAGCGCCGACTGGCGCTGGGACTGGGAGCACATGCGCCACCTGATCCTGCCGGCGATCACCATGTCGGTGATCCCGATGGGCATCATCACACGCACGGTGCGCGCGCTGGTCGGTGACATCCTGAGCCAGGAGTTCGTCGACGCGCTGCGCGCCAAGGGCCTGACCGATGGCGGCATCTTTCGACACGTGGTGAAGAACGCGGCGCCCACCGCGCTCGCGGTGATGGGTCTGCAGCTCGGCTACCTGCTGGGCGGCTCGATCCTGATCGAGACGGTGTTCTCCTGGCCGGGCACCGGCTTCCTGCTGAACTCGGCGATCTTCCAGCGCGACCTGCCTCTGCTGCAAGGCACGATCCTGGTACTCGCCATGTTCTTCGTCGCAGTCAACCTCGTGGTCGACGTCGTGCAGACGGCGCTCGATCCGCGTATCAAGCGGGGTTGACGGCATGAGCAACGTCAGCGCCGCCGACGTGGCGACCCAGGCCGCCGCCCTCGCCGGCAACACACAAGGCTATTGGTCGGGCGTCATTCGCAAACTGGCGCGCGACAAGGTCGCGATGACCTGCCTCGGCATCATCCTGCTGCTGATCGCCGCCGCGATCCTCGCGCCGTGGCTCGGGCTGGCCGATCCCTATCGCGGCGCCATCGCCCGGCGCCTGCGCGGCATCTGCTGGCTGGACGGGACGCTCGACTGCGCCGCCGTGTCGACGCCGTGGGGCCCACATATCTACTGGCTAGGCGGCGACGAGCAGGGCCGCGACATGCTCGCCCGGCTGATCCACGGCGGGCGCCTGTCGTTGTTCATCGGCCTGCTGCCGGTGCTCAACGCCTTCGTCATCGGCTCGCTGCTGGGCATCGTCGCGGGATATCGCGGCGGCACCGTCAACACGATGATCATGCGCACGATCGACGTGTTCTACGCCTTCCCCTCGGTGCTGCTGGCGATCGCCATCTCCGGCGCGCTGGGTGCCGGCATCCTGAATTCGATCGTCTCGCTGACCATCGTCTTCATCCCGCCGATCGCGCGCGTCGCCGAAAGCGTCACGACGCAGGTGCGTTCACTGGACTTCGTCGACGCCGCACGCGCCTCGGGCGCCGGCGCTTTCACCATCATCCGCGTGCACGTGCTGAACAACGTGCTGGGGCCGATCTTCGTCTTCGCCACCAGCTTGATCAGCGTCAGCATGATCCTGGCCTCGGGCCTGTCCTTCCTCGGCCTGGGCACCAAGCCGCCCGAGCCGGAATGGGGCCTGATGCTCAACACGCTGCGCACGGCGATCTATCAGCAGCCGCTGGTCGCGGCGCTGCCCGGCGCGATGATCTTCATGGTGTCGATCTGCTTCAACCTGCTGAGCGACGGACTGCGGAGCGCGATGGATGTCCGCACCTAGCGCCGCGGCGGTCGCCGCCCCGGAGTCCTCGGCCCAGACCACGCCGCCGCTGCTGTCGGTCCGCGGTCTGGTCAAGCATTTCCCCATCACCGGCGGCATCCTGGGCCGCAAGGTCGGCACGGTGCAGGCGGTCGACGGCGTCGACTTCGACATCGCCAAGGGCGAGACCCTGGGCGTCGTCGGCGAATCGGGATGCGGCAAGTCGACGACGGCGCGGCTGGTGATGCACCTCATCCAGCCCGACGCCGGCGATCTGCGCGTCGAGGGTCGCACCATCGGCTTGAACCTGACCTTGCGCGAACTGCGGCGCGGCGTGCAGATGGTGTTCCAGGATTCCTTCGCTTCGCTCAACCCCAGGCTCACGATCCAGGACTCGATCGCCTTCGGACCCAAGGTATACGGCACGCCCGAGCGCGAGGCGCTGGCCCGCGCCCACGACCTGCTGGAGAAGGTCGGTCTCGATCCGATGTCGTTCGGCCGGCGCTATCCGCACGAGCTCTCCGGCGGCCAGCGCCAGCGCGTCAATATCGCCCGCGCGCTGGCGTTGCAGCCCAAGCTGCTGCTGCTCGACGAGGCGGTCTCGGCGCTCGACAAATCGGTCGAGGCGCAGGTGCTGAACCTGCTGGTCGATCTGAAGGCGCAGTTCGACCTGACCTACATGTTCATCTCGCACGATCTCAACGTCGTGCAGTACATGAGCGACCGGGTGATGGTGATGTATCTCGGCCGCGTCGCCGAGATCGGCCCGGTCGAGATCATCTACGGCGGCGCGCGCCACCCCTACACGCGCGCGCTGCTGTCGGCGATGCCCAGCATGGATCCGGCAAAGCGCACGATGGAAGCGCCGCTCGCCGGCGATCCGCCGAACCCGATCGACCCGCCTTCCGGCTGCCGCTTCCACACACGCTGTCCGTTCGCCGAGGTGGTGTGCTCAACGCGCGTCCCCGACCTGCTGCGCCAACCCGAGACCGCGCAGCACGCCGTCGCCTGCCACATGGCCGATGCCAGTTCCGGCCACTCCCGCGCGGGGAGCGGGACATGACTCTCTTCACACTTACCTTCCCCCGGAGGGGGAAGGTAGAGGCGATGCCATGAACTCACCCCTCGTCGATATCCGCGACCTGCGCGTGAAGTTCTCGGGCCAGCGCACGGTGCACGCGCTCAATGGCGTCGACATCGCGTTGTCACCGGGCGAGAGCCTGGGCATCCTGGGCGAGTCGGGCTCCGGCAAGAGCGTGACCTTGAAGGCGATGCTGCGCCTGCTGCCGCCCCGACGTACGACGGTCGCAGGATCGATCGCCGTCGACGGCCAGGACGTGCTGGCGATGAACGCCGACACGCTCGCCGACTATCGCGGCAAGACGGTGTCGATGATCTTCCAGGAGCCGGCGTTGGCGCTCGACCCGGTCTACACCTTGGGCCACCAGATCGCGGAGTCGGTGATCCGCCACGAGGGCTGCGACCGCGCCACGGCGCGCCAACGCGCGCTCGACATGTTCGAGCGCGTGCGCATCCCCTCGCCGGCGCGCCGCCTCGACGCCTATCCGCACGAGATGTCCGGCGGCATGCGCCAGCGCGCGATGATCGCGCTGGCGCTGGCCTGCCGGCCCAAGGTGCTGCTGGCCGACGAGCCGACCACGGCGCTCGACGCCACGGTGCAGATCCAGATCCTGCTGCTGCTGCGCGAACTGCAGCGCGAGATGGGCATGGCGATGATCTTCGTCACCCACGACATGGGCGTGGCGGTCGAGGTCTCCGATCGTATCGCGGTCATGTATGGCGGCCGCATCGTCGAGAGCGGCGGTGTCGCCGATGTCATCAAGTCGCCGAGCCATCCCTACACGCGCGGCCTGCTCGCCTCGACGGTGCACGGTGCGATGCGCGGCACGCGGCTGGAGGCGATCGCCGGCGCGCCGCCCAGCCTCGCCACCGCGCCCACCGGCTGCTCCTTCGCGCCGCGCTGCAGGCTCGCCACCCCGGCCTGCGAGGGCGCCGTGCCGCCGATGGTGGGTGTCGGGCCGGCGCATGTCGCGCGCTGCATAGCAGTCGCGCCCGCCGCCGCCTGACAGTATAAGGTCGCCTCCGCGATCGGGGAGGGACGACGAATGAGTGGCGGCGCGTTGGCCGGGCTGAAGGTGATCGATCTGTCGCGCGTGCTGGGCGGGCCCTATTGCGCGCAGATGCTGGCCGATCACGGCGCCGAGGTGATTAAGATCGAGCCGCCGCAGGGCGACGAGACCAGGCTGTGGGGCCCGCCTTTCGACGACGAGGGCATTTCCGCCTATTACGCCGGCATCAATCGCAACAAGCGCAACGTCGCGCTCGACCTCGCCAAGCCCAAAGGCCGCGACGTGCTGCTGAAGCTGCTCGAGGGCGCCGACGTGCTGATCGAGAACTTCAAGGCCGGCACCTTGGAGAAATGGGGCGTCGGCTACGACGAGGTCTTGTCAAAGAAGTATCCCCGGTTGGTGCATGCGCGCGTCACCGGCTTTGGCAGCGACGGGCCGATGGGCGCCTATCCTGGCTACGACGCCATGGTGCAGGCCTGGGCCGGGTTGGTATCGGTCAACGGCGCGCCCGACAGCGGGCCGGTGCGCATCGGCGTGCCCGTCGTCGACCTGTCGACCGGCATGAACGCCTGCATGGGCATCCTGATGGCGCTGTTCGAGCGCTCGCGCTCGGGCAAGGGCCAGTTCGTCGACGCGACGCTTTACGACAGCGCCGTGGCGCTGCATCAGCCGCACGCGCCCAACTATCTGATGGGCGGCGTGAAGCCCAAGCTGTTCGGCAACAGCCACGGCAATCTCGCGCCCTACGCGAACTTCCCGACCAAGGGCCGCAACATCGTCATCGGCGCCGGCAACGACCAGCAGTTCCGCAAGCTGACGCAGATGCTGGGCAAGCCGGAGATGGCCGACGATCCGCGCTTCAAGACCAACAAGGATCGCCTGGCCAACAAGGCGGCGATGGAGGCCGAGCTCGCGGCGCTGACCAAGGACCGCGACGGCGAGTCCTTCGCCGAGGAGCTGATGCTGGCCGGCGTGCCGTCGGGTGCCGTGCTGGAGGTGCCCGATGTGCTCGAACACCCGCACACCAAGCATCGCGGCATGATCTGGGAGAAGGACGGCTACCGCAACGTCGGCAATCCGATCAAGCTGTCGCGCACGCCGCCCGGCGTGCGCAGCAAGCCCAAGCGCTTCGGCGTCGACACCAAGGCGGTGCTGAAGGAAGCCGGCTACAACGACGCCGACATCGCCACGCTGCTGAGCGAGGGCGTGGCGCTGACGGAGAAGAAGGGCTGAAGGAGACCGAACGATGGCGATCGCGGAGTACGAGAAGCTGGACGCGATGGCGCTGAGCACGCTGATCGCCAGGCGCGAGGTCACGGCGTCGGAGGTGCTCGAGGAGGCCATCGGGCGCGCCGAGAAGCGCAACGGCGCGCTCAACGCGATCACCATCCCGCTCTACGACCTCGCGCGCACGGTGGCAAAGGCAAAGCTGCCGTCCGGCCCGCTGTCGGGCGCGCCATTCCTGCTCAAGGATCTCGGCGCTTCGTACAAGGGCACGCGCACCAGCGGCTCGGGCAAGCTGTTCGCCGATTTCGTGGCGCCGCATGACGCCACCATCGTCGCGCGCTACCGCGCCGCCGGACTAATCACCTTCGGCAAGTCGGCCTCGCCCGAGATGGGGCTGGCGCCGTCGACCGAGCCGGCGATGTGGGGCCCCTGCCACAATCCCTGGAATCTCGGCCACAGCGCCGGCGGCTCGTCGGGCGGCGCCGCAGCCGCCGTCGCCGCGCGCATCCTGCCGATGGCGCACGCCACCGATGGCGGCGGCTCGATCCGCATCCCCGCCTCGGCCTGCGGTCTGTTCGGTCTGAAGCCGACCCGCGCGCGCAATCCCAGCGGGCCGGATGTCGGCGAAGGCTGGGGCGGCCAGAGCGTCGGTCACTGCGTCAGTATCAGCGTGCGCGACAGCGCCGCCCTGCTCGACGCATCTCACGGCCCCGATATCGGCGATCCGTATTTCGCGCCGGCGCCCGCGGGCAAGTTCCTCGACGAGGTCGGCCGCGACCCCGGCAAGCTGCGCATCGCGCTCTGCATCGATCCCTGGAACGGCGAGCCGGTCGATCCCGAATGCCGCAAGGGCACCGAGGACGCCGCCAAGCTCTGCGAGTCGTTGGGCCATCGCGTGACCATCGCGCGACCCGAGTTCGATGTGCAGCAGTTCCGCGACGCCACGCGCATTCTGGTCGCGGCCAACGTCTACGCCTCGCTCGCCGCGCGCGCCAAGGCGCTGGGCAAGACTCTCGAGGCGACCGACGCCGAACCGCTGACCTGGTCCATGGCCGAGCTTGGACTGAAATACAGCGCCGCCGACTACGCCGGCGCGATCACCACCATCCACCGCGTCGGCCGCATCGTCGCGCGCTTCTTCCAGCTTCACGACATCCTGCTGACGCCGACCATGTGCTCGCCGCCCTGGCCCTTGGGGGTGCTGTCGCTCTCGACCAAGGACACCGACGCCTATCTCACCGCGGTCAACCGCTCGATCGCCTTCACCTCGCTGTTCAACGCCGCGGGCAATCCAGCGATGAGCGTGCCGCTGCACTGGAGCGCCTCGGGCCTGCCGATCGGCATCCAGTTCGTCGCCCCGTTCGGCGACGAGGCCCGCCTGTTCCGGCTGGCGGCGCAGCTCGAGCAGGCCAAGCCGTGGAAGGACAAGCGGCCGGCGCCGATCGCGGCGTAAGCCGCTACGAGGAGTGAAGCCCATGTCGATCCTGCCCGCCGCCGACTTCGCCAAGCTCGACTGGATGTGGTTTCGCGGCAGTCCGCGCTTCGACTATCCCATCGACTATGGCCTCGCGGTGCTGGGCGCGCGGCCGGCCGAGGGCCGCATCGATTTCCTCGGCCGCTGGAAAGCCGGCGCCTATTGCCACTTCCATCGCCATGTCGGCGACACCACGACCCTGGTGCTCGAAGGCGAGCATCACGTCCTCGACATCACCGACGCGGGCGAGCATCACCGCATCCGCCCGGCCGGGCACTATGCCCACAGCCCCGCCGGCGACCTCCACATGGAATACGCTGGGCCATCGGGATCGCTGCTGTTCTTCAGCATGCATACGCCAGATGGCCGTGTCTTCGAGGTGCTCGACAAGGATCGCGCGATGCTGAGCGTCGTGACCATCGACGACATGGTCAGCGGCCGCCTCGGGCGCTAGGGAGACCGCCATGACCCCGACCGAGATCCACGCCGCCGCCGTCGCGCTGCTGCGTGCGCGCTTCACGCATACGCAGGTCACGCCGTCCGGCCCGGCGCCCTCGAGCGAGGACGACGCCTACGCCATCCAGGACATCGTCGCCAACGGCTACCGGCCGGTCGATGGCTGGAAGACCGGCGCCAAGACACCGGAGGCGACGCCCAATTGCGCGCCGCTGCTGAAGGGCAACGTGATCGACGGTCCGGCGTCTTTCCCGGCCGCCAGCATGGCCATGCTGGGCGTCGAGGCCGAGGTCGCCTTTCGCTTCGCGCGCGACATCACCAGCGCGCCGTCGGACGCCGCCGTGCTCGACGCCATCGGCTCGGCGCATGTTGTGATGGAGGTCGTCGACACGCGGCTGGCGAACTACAAGTCGCTCGATCCGCTCTGGGCGCTCAGCGACAACGGCATGAACAAGGCGCTGGTCGTCGGTCCGTCCTTCGCCAACTGGCGCACACACGACTACGCGAAGCAACCGGTCACGTTGCTCGTCGACGGCGCGCCGCTGGTCGACAAGATCGGTGGCTTGACCGGCGGCTCGCCGCTGCGGCTCGTGCAATGGCTCGCCCGGCACGTCGTCGCGCGCCGCGGCGGCATCCGCGCCGGCCAGATCGTCACCACAGGCTCCTGGGTTGGCCTGCAATTCGTGCAGCCCGGCGCCAAGGTCGAGGCGCGGTTTCCGGGCCTTGGCTCAACGAGCGTGTCGTTTCCGACTTAGGCTCGGCTGCCGTCGAAGCGGGCGACAATATCTTCGGGAATGCGCGTCGCCTTCAGCTTGCCAGGCTGACCCGCGACCGCCGTCGTCCAGCAGCGCGTCTCGTGGCCGCTGGCGACCGGCGAGCCGTCGAGGCGGGCCACGGCATGGGCGACGCGGAAAGAGCTGTTGCCCCAGCGCTCGACGCGGCTGCTGACGACCAGCGCGTCGCCCGGCGCCACCGTCGACTGGAAAGCGCCAGCGGCCTCGAGGATAGGGATCTCGACGCCGCCGAGATCCTCGCGCATGGCGCGGCGATCGAGCCCGATGGCGCGGAACAGGCGCCAGCTGCCCTGGTCCCACCAGCGGAAATAGGTCGGGTAGAAGATGATGCCAGCGGGGTCGCAATCGCCCCACTCCACCGTCACGCGATGACGCACCGAGAGGCCGCTACCATCGACTCCCGGCACGACGTCGAAATCGTCGTGGCGCGGCGGTAGCGGGCTCACTCGGCGGCCTTCGCCAGCGCTGGCGTTCGATCGCCGATCTCGGCGAGCGTACGCGACAGCGACGCGCCTTCGGGGTCGGCCAGCGCGGCGACCCGGGCGGAGGCCACGGCGTCGGCCGCCAGCGTCGCCGGCAGCGCGCCTGAAAGCGCCGGCCCGATCACCGCGCGCTCGATCGCGGCGTAGTTGGCGGAGCCGCGGCGATGCGTGTCGCCATAACCCTTGATCAACCGGGCGCATTCCCCGATCTCCAACGCCAGCGCGGGCGAGATCGCGACGGCGCGGACGATCGCGTCGACCCAACGCTCGATCTGCGCCTGCTCGTCCTGGAAGCGCAGGCTGCGCGGCCGCCACCAGCGCAGCTTGGACAAGGTCCATAGACGCAGGAATCCGAACACCGACGTCGTGTTCACGCGCATCGACCAATAGGTCTTGTTGAGCCGGCCCGTGCGCTCGCCCCAGCGGATGAAAGCGCGCCCCATGCCGGGCGGCAGGATCGCGGCGATCTCCTCGATGCCGGGCTTGAAATGCTCGGTGAGCAAGACGGGCTCGTGCTCCTTGGCGCGTGCTTCGCGGCGCACGCGCGCGAAGCGCTCAGCCGAGACCTTCGCCTGGGCCACGCGAATCACGTCTTCGAACGACATGCGCACCGCGAGGTGGCGCGCGCTCTCGCGCAGCAGCCGGTCATCGGCGCCGGCCTTGCGCAGGCGATCGAGGCGGTCGAGGTAAAGGCTGGCGTAAGCGAGGGACTGATAGTGCACGAGCCGGCGCACGCCCTCCTCGATCACATCGAGCGCCTCGCCGGCGAAGGTCGTGCGCGCGCGCGCCAGCGGCGCCTCGGCGCCGGCATTGCGCGCCGCGCGTTTGGCGGCCTCGCGCGCCATCTCCTCGAGATCGCCGCGCGCATGCGCCTGGCCGAAGGCGAAGCCGGCGAGGTTGGCGTCGACCGCCTTGCCGCCTTCGCGGATCGCCGCCTCGTAGTGCGATACCGTGACCGGCGTGCGACCGCTGCCGGCCAGCGCGCCCAGCAGCACGGCGTTGAGCACCGAGCCGCTCTCCTCCGCCGCCTGCTCCATGTCGAACAGGATGCGCTCGCGGCTGTTGTCCTTGACCACGCGCAGGAGCTTGGCCGCGTCGTAGCGGCCGTCGCCCATCTCGATCTTCTCCGACGTGGCGAAGACGCGATGGGTCGAGCCGATCAGCACCGTGCGCTCCGGCGACATGAAGCCATTGGCGGCGGCGCGCGCCGCCTCCAGGAGCTCGGTCGCCATCATGATGTCGACCTCGCCCAGCGCCGGGTTGAGCGCCAGTACCGGCGCGCTGTTGCTGCGCCGCGTGCCGTCGGGCGGCACCATCTCGATGTAGTAGGTCGTGGCGCCGGTACGCTGCGCCACGCCAGGGATCGAGGTGAGCTGCACGGCGAGACCCGCGCTCTGCCCCGCGCGTACGATCCAGTCGGCGAGCACACCCCCGCCCTCGCCGCCCATGGCGGCGATCAGGATGGCGACGCGGTTGCTGGCCACTAACTCCCCCCTCCGGGGGAAGGTAGTGGCGCGAAGTTGACCACCATCGCCGTTACTCCGCCGGCTGCATCGCGCGCACCGGCGCCTTGCCCTGCAGCGCGCCGATGACCGTCGCCCGCACCTTCCATACGAGGCGATCCCACCAGCTCGGGTTCTGCACGATGTCGGCCTTGTAGAAGCTCGGGCACAGTACGGCGGCGTCTGCGACCTCACCGCACAGGCCGCAGCCGACGCAGGAATTGATCACCGAGGCCACGGGATCCGTGCGCAGCGGATCGGGGCTGGGCTTGATGGTCAGCGACGGGCAGCCCGACAGGCGGATGCAGGAATGATCGCCGGTGCAGACCTCGTCGTCGACGCCGTAGCGCGTGCGCACCACGCGCTCGCCCCGCGACAGCGCCGCGGCCTGCAGCGGGCGGATGCGGCGCTGCCGCGCGAGCTGGCATTCGCCGTCGCCGATGATCACCTTCAGGCCGCGTTCCTTGGCCGTGAAGGCCTCGCGCAGCACCTTGATCATGTCGCGCAACGAGTAGGTGTGCTGGATACGCAGCCACTTCACGCCCACGGCGCGCAACGTGTTGGCGATGTCTGATGTCTTCTGATCGTCCCGGCGGTTGCCCGCGCTCGACGGCAGATACTGCGCGCCGGTAGCCGAGGTATAGCCGTTCTGCAGGATGATCAGCACGCCGTCGCCGCGATTGAACAAGGTCGACGACACGCCCGACAGCAATCCGTTGTGCCAAAAGCCGCCATCGCCCATCACGGTGAGCGTGCGCTTGTCCATGAACGACGACACGCCCTGCGCCGCCGCCAACGACATGCCGAAGCCGAGGATCGAGTTGCCGAGGCTGAACGGCGCGAAGGTCGCGAAGGAGTGGCAGCCGATATCGGTCGAGACATGTACCTTGCCGATCTCGCGCTCGACCAGCTTCACCGCCGTGAACACCGGCCGCTCCGGGCAGCCGGTGCAGAAGCCCGGCGGCCGCAACGGCAACGGCGATCCCAGCGCCGCCTGCACGCGCGCGCGCCGCTCGCGAACGGCGGCGAAGCGCCTGGCCGGTTCGCCGATATCGATATCCGGACGCGCCGCGCCAATGAAGGTCAGCAGGCCTTCGGTCAGCACCTCGGCGGTGTACTCGCCGGCCATCGGCAGCGCGCCCTTGCCGTGGATCTTCGTCTGCACGTCGGCCTTGCGCAGGATCGAATCGATGGCGGTCTCGATGAAGTTCGGGCTGCCCTCCTCGATCACCAGCACGTGGCGCTTGCCCGTGCAGAAGCCGCTGACCTGCTCCGGCACCAGCGGGTGCACGACGTTCAGCACCAAGGTCGGCACCCGGGTGCCGCCGAAACCATCGGCCAGACCCAGCCGCTCGAGCGCGCGCAGAGTGACATTCGTCAAGCCACCCTGGACGATGATGCCGATATCGTCGAGCTCGCCCGGCAAGGTCTCGTTCAGGCCGCGCTCGACGATGTACTGGCGCGCCGCCGGCAGGCGCACCTCGAATTTCAGCTTCTCATGCGCGTAGGTCGAGGGCGGGTGCGAGAGCTTGGCGTAGTCGTGCGGCGCCGGCTTCGACAGCTGGCGATTGCGCGAGATCGATGGCGCGACATTGGCCTTGGCGGTGAACTCGCCGGTTACGTGGCAGGCGCGGATGCGCAGATCCATGATCGTCGGCGTGTTGGACGCCTCCGATAGCGCGAAGCCGCTCTCGACCAGCCGGACGATGGTTGGCAGGTCGGGCCGGGGATCCATGAGCCAGACCGAGGACTTCAGGGCGTAGGCGTGGGTGCGCTCCTGGATCACCGAAGCGCCCTCGCCATAGTCCTCGCCGACGACGATCAGCGCGCCACCGACTACGCCGGCCGAGGCGAGGTTGGAGAGCGCGTCGGAGGCGACATTGGTGCCGACGATCGACTTCCAGGTGACGCATCCGCGGATAGGGTAGTTGATCGAGGCGGCCAGCAGGGCGGCAGCCGAGGCCTCGTTCGCGCAGGTCTCGAGGTGCACGCCGAGCTCGTCGAGCAGGTCCTGGGCGTCGACCAGCACATCCACCAGGTGCGACACAGGCGCGCCCTGGTAGCCGCCGACATAGCCCACGCCGGCCTGCAGGATGGCCTTGGTCACGGCCAGAATGCCTTCACCACGGAAGGTCTCGCCGTCGCCCAGGCGCAGCGATTTCACCTCTTCCTTGAACGATCTCTCGGCCAAGCGGTCCCTCCGGGAACGCCTTTTCCCGGCGTTCCGCCGCCCGAGTGATCGGGCGCCGGCGGCGCCCTGTCAATGCGTTTTCCCTTGCCGCCCCCCCTGTGCGCGCCTACGATTCGGCTTCCGGGGCGAAGGCGTGACCAACAACGCCGATCGTTGGGGGGTGTGCCAGTTGATGATCCTCAGGATCGTCGGTCGAGCGATCGCAGCGACATTGATGAGCCTAGGCGCCGCCGCCGCGCAGGACGGTCCGGCGGAGCTCAAATTCGCCCATTGGCTGCCCGCCGACCACGTGCTGCACAAGACCGGTTTCGAGGCCTGGGCGCGCTCGGTCGAGGCGGCGTCGGACGGCTCGCTCAAGATCGTGATCCACGCCGCGCAGGAGCTGGGCAGGACCGCCGACCACTATGACATGGCGCGCGATGGCGTCGCCGATTTCGCCTTCATCAACCCCGGCCATGTTCCTGGCCGCTTCCCGATCTTCACCGCCATCGAGCTGCCGTTCAGCGTCACCGACCCGCTGAAGGGCACGGCGGCGCTCGACCGCTGGTACCGCAAATACGCCACCCAGGAGATGCCCGACGTGCGCTTCTGCCTGGCGCATGTCCACGACCCCGGCACGCTGCATGCGCGCGTGCCTGTGGCGACGCCGGGCGACGTCGAGGGCGCGCGCGTGCGCACGGTCAGCGATTCCACCCACGCGCTGGTCAAGGCGCTGGGCGGCGTGCCGGTACGCGTGCCGGCGGCCGAGGCGCACAAGGCGATCAGGAAGGGCGCCATCGACGCGGTGCTGATGCCATGGAGCACGCTTTCGATCTGGGGCGTCGACAAGCTCGCCACCTATCACCTCGACCTGCCACTCTATGTCGGCGGCTACGCCATCGTGATGAACGCCGCGACCTACGCCCGCCTGTCGCCGGCACAGCGCAAGGTCGTCGACGCGCACTGCACCACCGATTGGGCGGTTAAGGTCGCGACCGGCTGGGCACAGGACGAGCGGCGTGGGCACGAGGCGATGCTCAAGGCGCCGGGTCATACCGTGCATCGGCCGACCGGCGGCGACCTCAAGGCCTGGCGTGATCTGACTCAGCCGCTGGTCGAACGCTGGAACGATACGCTGCGTCGTCGCGGCGTGGAGTCGGACTCGCTGCGCCACGGGCTACGGCGCGAGCTGCAATCCGCCAACGCCGCCTATTGATTTCTTGTCTTTCCCCCTCGCCCCGCGAGCGGGGAGACGGAGTCAACGCCGCCGCCAACGCCGCCGATCAGGCGTCTTCGGACGCGCGCCGCTATCGCGATACTTGCGCAGCAGCAGCCGTAGCGGCTCCAGCATCGGCGCCACGATATCCGGCCGCCCTTCGAGGATCGACAGCGCGAGCGCGCCGGCTTCCAGGGTCGAGACGCTCTCGCGTCGCGGTTCACGCCGCAGATCGCCATAGAGCGAGGGCGCGCGCGGATTGAGCACAAGCCGGCGCGTCTTGAGCAGCCAAGCGTTTCGCCACCACAACGCCTTGGCCTGCGCCCAATTGCCGTCGAGCAGGATCAGCCCTTCGAGCGAGTCGAGCGCGCCCTCCTGGTCGGGCAGCTCCGCGCCGTCGGCGTCGACGGCCAGCAGCGGCGGTGCGTCGGGCGCCGGCGCCTGGGTGCGCGTACCGAGATAAAGCACACCCCAGCGCCTCACCTCCGCCGGCCGGCCCAGCGCCTTGGCCAGGTTGGGCCACGACAGCCCGGTGCGCAGCGTGGCGTGGGCCAGCTGCCGGCAGAGGATGCCCGCCGTGCCCAGCTCGCGGTCCTGCTCCTGCGGGTGGCGCAGCACCAGGATCTCGACGCGGTTGTCGATGCTCGCCAACGCCGCGCAGACGCACAGCCCTGCCGGCTTGCCGCAGCGCGGGCAATCGATCGGTGTTGGAGGCGCGACAGTGCCGGTCATGATCCCGTTGTAGCGCCATTTCGCTCGGCGCGGCGGTCCTTCAGCGCGGGCTTGATCCGGCGGTGGCGGCGGCTGAAAAATCGCCTGGACAGAGGAGATAGATCGATGCCCAGCGTCGCGGTGAAGTCGGAAATCGCCGGCAAGGTGTGGAAGATCGAAAGCAAGGTCGGCGATTCGGTCGAGGAAGAGGGCCAGATCATGATCCTCGAATCGATGAAGATGGAGATTCCGGTGCTGGCGCCGCGCGCCGGCACGATCAAGGCCTTCCTCGTCGCCGAGGGCGACTCGGTCGCCGAAGGCCAGCCGGTCGCGACCCTGGAGACCTGAGCCTCGCCGCGGCGAGCACGCAGCTATCGCCTGGATACTCGACCGCGTCCCAACCACTCTCGCGCAGGACGTGCGCGCGTACGGCGGCTCTGATCTCGTCAGCCAGCGCCTCATCGCCCACCGCGCGCGATAGCGCCATGCCGCCGACGACGGACGCGACCAGGGCCAGGGATTTCCGCCGCGCCTCGGTCGTCGGGCCGTCGAGGCCAGCGGCGAACGCGCCGCTCATCGCCGCCAGCACCGTGCGGAAAGCACCGCGCACTTCCTCCCCGCCGCGCGTGACATCGGCCGACAGCGTGATCATCGGGCAGGAGAGATCGACCAACTCGTGATGCCGGCGCGATAGATAGGCCTCGAGGATCTGGCGCGCGAGCCGAGCGCCGACGGCGGAGAAGTCGACGTGGAAATCGTCCCACTCGGCGGCCGGGTTATTGCCGAGGATATGCGTCACCGCCTCGGCGTAGAGCGCCTCCTTGGTCGGAAAATGAGCATAGAAGCCGCCGCGCGTGAGGCCAGCGTCGGCCATGATGGCGTCGATTGATACCCCGCCGAAGCCGTGCCGGTTGAACAGCCGGCTGGCGCTGGCGACTATGCGTGCGCGCGTGCGCCGCTTGTGCTCGGGCTTGTAGGGCATCGTCTGTCTCCGTCGACCGCCGATCGCAGGATAGGTCCAGGCAAAAGATGATCTTGAACATATTTTGACGACTCGCAGGATGGCCGCAACCACCGACCGAGGAGTGACGCCATGAGCGATCCCATCGATACCCGCCGCGGCTCCTGCCTGTGCGGCGCCGTGCGTTTCGAGACGCGCGGCGCGCCAATGTTCAGTGGCATGTGCTATTGCCTGAACTGTCAGAAAACGTCGGGCGCCGGCCGTGTCTTCCACGCCATGTTCGCCGACGCCCAGATGACGATCGCCGGCGAGACGCGGAGCTTCAGCTACAGCGCCGACAGCGGCAGCACGGTGACCAATGTCGTCTGCGCGGCCTGTGGCTCGCCACTGTTCGGTCGGAACGCGCGCATGCCCGGGATGACCGCCGTGCGCGTCGCGGCGTATGACGGCGAGACCGGCTTGTCCCCAGCAATGGAAGTATAAGTGAAGCGCCGTCGCGCCTGGGATTGCGACGCGCAAGGGGTGCCGCGTTTCGAGGGCATGCCGCCGATGTAGGAGATGGACGATGGCCTGGCGAAAGTCGCCGCAAGCGCTGGTGGCGCTGTTCGACGCCACTCTGCCCGATGACCCGCGCGTCGAGCGGCGCAAGATGTTCGGCTATCCCGCCGCCTTCGCCAACGGCTACCTGTTCGCCGGCCTGCACCAGGAGGACCTGATCCTTCGCCTGCCGGCGGAGGGCCGTGAGGAGGCCGTGCGCAAGATCGGCGCGCGGCCCTTCGAGCCCATGCCGGCTCGGACCATGCGCGACTATGTGGCGCTGGCCGACGCGCATCGCCTTGACGTTGCGAAGGTGCGCCCGTGGATGGCTCGCGCGTTCACCTATGCACAGAGCCTGCCGCCGAAACCGGCGAAGCGCGCCAAGGCCAAGCCCGCGAAGAAGCCCGTCCGTAAGTGACGGCGGCGATCAGGCGCGCGCGCTCGGGCGGGCCGAGACGGCCGTCCACCAGCGCGTGAGATTCACCTGGTCCTCGGGCACGGGCAGCTTCAATGCGCCGCGCGCGGTGAGCAGCGCGACCTGCGCCGTGATGTCTGCGATGCAGTAGGTGTCGCCCGCGACAAAGGCACGCTCGGCGAGTTCCCGGTCGAGCCACGTCATGCGCTCGACCACCTGGCGGCGTAGCAACTCGCCATAGGCCGGAATCTGCTCGCGCTTGCCGACCCAAAATGGATGAGTGTGCACGAAGGCGCCGATCACCGGCAGTAGCAGCTCATGCTCCATGCGCCGGTTCCACATCTCGACCGTGGCGGAACCCAGCGCGCCGCGCCCCATCAGCGGCGGCTCCGGCCGCTGCTCCTCGAAGTACCGGCAGATCGCCACTGACTCGGCCAAGACGGTACCGTCGTCCAGCTCGAGCACCGGCAGAGTGCCCATCGGATTCTTGGCGCGGAACGCCGGATCCTTGTGGCCGGCGCTGTCCATGTCGAATTCCTCGAACGGCACGTCCTCGCCCAGACGCAGCCGCTTCTCGGCGAGGAAGATACGCACGCGGCGCGGGTTCACGCCGTTCTTCAGCAGGTAAAGCTTCATGGTCGCTCAACCCGGCTTGGCGCCCGAGATGCGTACGACCTCGGCCCACTTCTCGATCTCCGCCTTGATGAAGGCTGCATACTCCTCGGGAGTCGTCGGATGGGCGATGCCGCCCAGCTCGATGATGCGCTTGGCGACCTCGGGCACGGCCATCTCGGCGCGCATGTCGGCGCTGATCTTCTCGACGATCGGCCGCGGAGTCTTCGCCGGCGCCAGGATGCCCGACCAGCCGGCGGCGTCGAAGCCCGGCACCGTCTCGCTGATGGCCGGAACATCGGGCAGAAGCGGCGCGCGCTTGAGCGTGGTCACGCCCAGCGGCTTGATCTTGCCGTTGCGGATATGCGCGATCGCCGAGGTCACGCTGTCCATCATCAGGGTGACGTGGCCGGCCAGCAGGTCCTGCATCGCCGGCCCGCTGCCCTTGTAGGGCACATGCTCGATGTCGACGCCGGCCTTGGCCTTGAACAGTTCCATGCTGAGATGCTGCGAGGCGCCGACGCCGGCCGACGCGTAACCCAGCTTGCCCGGCGCCGCCTTGGCCTGCGCGATCAGCTCGGCCACCGAGTTCGCGGGGTGGGAGGGATGCGCCACGATGATCAGCGGCACCTGGAAGATATTAGAGCACGGCGCGAAATCGGCGATCGCGTCGTAGGTCATCTGCCCCTTCATGAAGGACGGGTTGATGCCGATCGTGCCGCTGGTGCCGACCACCAGGGTGTAGCCGTCGGGTGGCGCCTTGGCGACCGACTCCAGCGCCGGAATGCCGGCGCCGCCACCCTTGTTCTCGACCACGATCTGCTGCTTCCAGCGCGCCGACAGACGTTCGGCGATGAGGCGGCCGAAGGTGTCGGCGGCCTGGCCGGCTGGAAACGGCACGACGAGCTTGATGGGGCGCTCCGGCCAGGCGCCCTGCGCGCGCGCGATCGATGGCGCGGCGAGGATGGCGGCGGCGCCGGCGAGCAACGCGCGGCGTTTGGTGGCGATGGTCATGGCGTTTCCCCTACGGTTCGTTGTCGTCCTTATGCCGTACCCAACAGCCTTTGCGCCAGCTTCAGATGGGGTTTGTCGAGCATCTTGCCATCCATCTGCGTGACGCCGCCGTTTCCTGACTTGGCGAAGGCTTCGACCACCTTGCGCGCCCAGTCGAGCTCGGCCTGCGAGGGGCTGAAGATCCGGTTGATCGGTTCGACCTGCGACGGATGGATGGCCATTTTTGACAGGAAGCCCATGCGCTTGGCCGTGACGCACTCCGCCTCGAAGCCCTGGAGGTCGCGGAAGTCGGCGTAGACCGTGTCGAGCGGCGTGACGCCCGCGGCACTGGCCGACAGCAGACAGACGACGCGGGCGTACTTGAACGTGTCGTCGAGCACGCCGTCGGGGCCGGCTTTCGCCACCGCGCCGATATCGGCCGACAGATCCTCCGCACCCCACGTCAGCGCCGTGAGCCTGGGATGCGACAGCCGCGTCGAGGCCGCCACCAGCACCGCCGGCGCCGTTTCCGTCACCAGCGCCAGCACCTTGGTGCGGCCCGCCGCGATACCCTCGCGCGCTTCGAGCGCGTCGAGCACGTGGCCGAGCCGATCGAGCTCGGCCTGGCTCTCGCATTTCGGCAACAGGATCGAATCGGGTGCCGCCTGCATCACCACCGCGAGGTCGCCGGCGGTCAGCCCCGTCGGGAAGCTGTTGACGCGCACGACCTTGTGGTGACCGCCGGCGCCCAGCGCCCGGATGTGGTCGCGCACGATGACGCGCGCTGCCTCCTTGCGCTCCGGTCCGACCGAATCCTCAAGGTCATAGATCAGCGCGTCGGCCGGCGAGGTCTTGGAGCGATCGAGCTTCTTGAGGTCGTCGCCCGGAACGAAGAGGTAGGAGCGGATCATGTCGGTTTGCGCCGCATCAGCGCCTGGCGCCGGCAATAGGCGACCTCTTCGTTGCGCTGGTTGAAAGCGCGGTGCTCGAACTCGACGATGCCGGCATTGGGTCGCGACTTGCTCTCGCGCAGCCCGACGATCTTGGTCTGCACGCGCAAGGTGTCGCCATGGAACACCGGCTTGGGAAAGCGCGTGTCGGTCATACCGAGATTGCCGATCGTGGTACCGATCGTCGTGTCATTGACCGTGATGCCGATCATCAGGCCCAACGTGAACAGGCTGTTGACGATACGCTGGCCGAACTCGGTCTTGGACGCGAACTCCTCGTCGAGGTGCAACGGCTGCACGTTCATGGTCAGCGAGCTGAACAGCACGTTGTCCATTTCGGTCACCGTGCGCGTCCAGGCATGGTCGAAGACCATGCCCTCCTTGAATTCCTCGAACCACAGCCCGGCCACGCGTTCCTCCACGCCTGTTGAGGCATCGAAGCTGGCGGGTTATGTCCGGCGTCGTCAAGCCGGCCGGATCGCAGAGCAACCATGCCCAACAACACCCCCGCCTCGCCGATCTTCCGTGAAGAACACGAGATGCTGCGCGACCAGTTGCGCCGCTTCATCGACGAGGAGGTGAAACCGAAAGCGGAGAAATGGGAGGAGGACGGCTTCGTGCCGCGCGATGTACTGCGGCGCATGGGCGAGCTGGGTTTTCTCGGCATCCGCTACCCCGAGCGCTTTGGCGGTGCGGCGATGGATTCGCTGGGCAGCGTGGTGCTGGCGGAGGAGCTCGGCAAGTCGACCTTCGGCGGCTTCGCCATCACCGTGCTGGTGCATACCGACATGGCCTCGCCGCATCTGATGAACGCCGGCACGCCTGATCAGATCGCCCGGCTGATGCCCGATATCGTCGCCGGCCGGACGATCACGGCTGTCGCCGTGACCGAGCCCGGCGCCGGCTCCGACGTGAAGGGCATCCGCACCACGGCGCGGCGCGAGGGCGGCCACTACGTGCTCAACGGCAGCAAGATGTTCATCACCAACGGCGTGCACGCCGATGTCTATTTCGTCGCCGCCAAGACCGACACGCGGGCGCGCGGCTCGGCCGGCATCTCGATGTTCATCCTGCCGAAAGACACGCCGGGCTTCTCGGTCGGCCGGGCGCTGAGGAAGACCGGCTGGCTGTCGTCGGACACCGCCGAGCTGGTATTCGAGGACGCCCACGTACCGGCGGAGAACCTGCTGGGCGAGGAGAACCGCGGCTTTTACGCGGTTATGAAGAACTTCCAGAACGAGCGGCTGGTGCTGGGCGCACAGGCCATGGGCGAGGCCGAGGCGGCGTTGGCGATCACCCTGCAGCACGTCCAGACGCGCCAAGCCTTTGGCGCGCCGCTGTGGGAAAAGCAGGCAATCCGCCAGCGGCTCTCGATGCTGGCGGCACGCGTGGCCGCGGCGCAGCAATTCGTCCATCACACCGGCTGGCTCGACGCGCAGGGTCGCGAATGTGTCACGGAAGTCTCGATGGTCAAGGCGCTGTGCGGCGAGCTGGTCAACGAGGTGATGTACGCCTGCCAGCAATTCCACGGCGGCATGGGCTATATCCGCGAAACCGCGATCGAGCGCATGGTGCGCGACGCGCGGGTGCAGTCGATCGGCGGCGGTGCAACAGAAGTGATGCTCGAGGAAGTCGCCAAGCGCCTGCATGGCTGAGCGTGCTAGGGTGGGCTGACCCCGTCCCTCCGTTTCCGCAGGAACCGCCTCGACATGAGCACCTCAGCCGCCCACGAGAATGACGCCGGCCAGCTGGCGTTGCGCGCTGCCGCACGCGACCACGGCGTCAGCATCGGCCGCGACCGCTTCTTCTTTGTGCGTCACGGCCGCACGCCGGGCAACATCGGCGGCCTCTACCAGCACCCGGACATCCCGCTGGCGACCGAGGGATTCGTCGACGCCGACATCGCCGCCAAAGTGCTGCGCGACCACGCCTTCGACCTGATCTACGCCAGCGACATGGCGCGCGCCTGGCTGACCGCCGGCCGCGTCGCCGACCTCACCGGCCGGCCGGTGTGGCTGCGCCGCTGCCTGCGCGAGCGTTATTTCGGCGACTTCATTGGCACGCCCAGCGCGGGTCTCGACTGGCGCGTCAACCCGCCCAACGGCGAGACCATGCACGGCTTCATCGAGCGCACCCTGACCGGCGTCGCCGAGTTGCTGGCCAATAACGGGCCGATGCCGCTGCTGGTGAGCCATGGCGGCGTGCTGCGCGTGCTGACCGGGGCGCTCGATGTCGCCCTGCCGCACGAGCTCACGACCAACGGCCTGCCGCTCGCCTTCGAGCGCAAGGGCAAGGACTGGTCCGTCACGCCGCTGATGCAGCCGGCGCCGGTCGAGCAGAAACTGGGCGCCGCTTAGGTCGGTCACGCGACGGAGTCACCGTGGCCGCTGGCGAAAGACGACGGTCGCCGCATCAGGGGTCTTCTCTTGCGGCAGCCAAGCGTCAGCGACCGACGCGGCGCCAGACGCCGCCGCCTCCGGCGGAATACCATTCCCTTCCTTTCCCTTCCCTTCCTTCCCTTCCTTTCCATCCTGTCCAAGCACCGTACCGGCATAGGACTCCTCGCCTGCCGGTACATGCGGAAGCGCGGCACGACACCGTTCGCTCGAGCCCAAACTCCAGCCGCGCCTTCCTCCGCGCTGGCCGCTGCAAGTTTCAGTGTGGCGCCCGTACGGGCACGATCGCCACGGTTTCGGTCGCATGCGCGTAGAGGCGGCCGGCCTCATCGACCAGCTTGGCCTCCGCGGTCGCGAGCGCGCGGCCCGATGACAGCACGTTGGCGATGGCGCGCACCGGTCCTGTCTTCTCGGTGACCGCGGCGACGTAGTTCACTTTCATTTCGACCGTCGTGGCGATCATGCGTGGCGGCAAGGTGGCGTGCACAGCCACGGCCAACGCCGTGTCGAGCAAGGTGGCGATCCAGCCGCCATGCGCCGCGCCCATGATGTTGCGGAACGCCTCGGCCGGATCACCCTGGAACACGGCGCGTCCGCCTCCGACCTCGATCGGATGGATGCCCGCGGCGACGGCGAATTGCGGCGACGGCAACTCGCCCGCGCCGATGGCGGCGAAGATCCGCTCACCCGGCCAATCGGCGATTTCCGCCAGCGGCAGCGGCCCCGGCGGCGCCAGGCGCCGCTTGTTGGCCTCGACTTCTTCTCTCCACGCGGACATCGGATCGTCTCCAGATAAGTGCATATGCACTCATATAGCCCCGGGAGGTCGACGGCGTCGATCTTGTGCTTCTCATGCTCGGATAAGCCGGCCTAAGCCTCGCGCGGCGTCCAGCGGCCGGCTTCGACCAGGGTGATGAAGTCCCAGATCGCGCGGTTGAAAGCGTCGGGCTCCTCGAGGTTCACGGCGTGACCGGTCTTGGGCATCACCAGCAGCCCGGCATTGCCCATCACCTGCTTCAAATAGAGGCTGGGCTGCAGCACCAGATCGTCCTCGTCGCCGGCGACGATCAGCGACGGCACCATGCAGGCCTTCCACTCCGCTTCGAAATCCCACAGCGACGGACGCTTGCCCTGGAACTCCGACACGGTGTGCGCCGCGCCGATCGGATCGTGGCTGGCGAACTCCTCCATGAACGCGGCGTGGCCGCGCGGGTCCTTCTGATGATAGCGGCGGCGGCTGGGCCCCTTGCCATAATCGGCGGCGAAGGCGGCCTGGCCGATCTTGCGGATCTTCTCGCCGTTGGCCCGGGACTCGGCGGCGAAGGCGGCGTGCAGGTGCTTCTCCGAGCCGAAGCCGCAGCCACAGATCGCGGCGGACAGCGCGCGCTTGGCGTGCACGCGGGCGAAATGCGCCGCCGCGAAGCCGCCCATCGACAGGCCGCAGATATGCGCCTTGTCGATGTTCAGCCCGTCGAGCACGCAGCGTATGTCCTCGACGACGCGGTCCTGGCCGTACTTGGCGGGATCGTCGGGAATGTCCGACGGCGCGTAGCCGCGGAACGAGTAGGTGATGCAGCGGTGCTTGCGCGCGAAGAAGCGCATCTGCGGCTCCCAGGCGCGCCAGTCGCCGGCGTATTCGTGCACGAAGACCAGCGGCGTGCCGCTGCCGGCCTCCTCGTAGTACAGCTTCACGCCGTCGTCGCAGGTGATGTACGGCATCGCTCCCTCCCCTTGCCTATCGCGCCGCCTCGTCGAGCCGCGCCACGACGTCGGGAATGACGTCGTCGACGACGTTGGCGTAGGCGAGACGCACGAAACGCTCCTGTCCTTCGCCGAAGGTCGTGCCGGGCAGCAGCAGGAGATGCTGCGCATCGGCCAGACGGCGTACGACATCCATCGCCGGCGCCCCGGCGAAAGGATGCTCGAGATAGGCGAAGTAGGCGCCCAGGCTGACCAGCCGCCAGCGGTTCGAGCGCGCGACGAGATCGCCGAATGCGCGGCCACGCGCCACCACCGCGGCGATCCGCTCGCGCGCCCAGCCCGCGAGGTGCCGCAGCCCGTAGAGCGCCGCCTCCTGGCCCGGCCGCGGCGCGCAGATCGCGACGCAGTCCATCACCTTCTCGATCTCGGCCAGCGCCGCCGGGCCGGCGGTCAAGGCGCCGACCCGGTGGCCGGGCAGCGCGTAGACCTTGGAGAAGCTGTAGAGGTGGATCAGCGTTTGCGGCCAATCCGGATCGTCGAAGATCCGATGCGGGCGTGTCGTGTCAGGCAAGAAATCCTTGTAGGTTTCGTCGAGCACCAACGCGATGCGGCGGCGCTTGGCGAGCGCATAGAACGCCTCGATCACCGCAGGCGGATACGTCGCGCCGCTGGGGTTGTTGGGACTCACCAGCACGATGGCGCGCGTCGTCCGATCGATCAGCGCCTCGGCGTCGGCCGGATCGGGCACCGCGCCGCTGCCGTCGCGGAAGTCGAGCGGCACCGGGCGGACACCCAGCATGCGCAGCCACATGGCGTGGTTGAAGTAATGCGGGCGCGGCAGCAGCACCGAGTCGCCGGCCGAGGCCAGCGCCATCATCGCCGCGCAGAAGGCCTGGTTGCAGCCGGCGGTGATCGCCACCTGCGATGGTTTGATCGTCGTACGATGAAAGGCGCCGAGATGCTCTGCGTAGGCCTCGCGCAGCGCCGGCACACCCAGGATATCGCCGTAGCGATGGATCGCCGGATCGGCGAGGCGACGGGCGAGATGATCGGTCAGCTCCGCCGGTGGCGGGTAGCCGGGCGCGGCCTGGGTCAGATCGATCAGCGGCCTGTCGGCGGGAAACGAGCGGCCGGCGATCAGGGCGCGCACGGCGGCGATCGGCGCCGCCTCGATGCCGGTGACGGCGGGGCTGAGCACATAGGACATCCCGCGCTGATAGCCGATCCCCGCCCGCGCGAACAGGGTGCTAGGCTCGCCGCCAGTGGAGGGTCCCATGCGACTGAAGGACAGGACGGCGATCATCACCGGGGCGGCCTCGGGCATCGGCGCAGCGACGGCGCGGCTCTTCGTGGCCGAAGGCGCGCGCGTCACGCTGGTCGATCGCGACGCGGCGGGCGTCACCGCGCTGGCCGCCGAGCTGGGCGGTCATGCCCGCCCCTTCGTCGCCGAGGTGACCGACGAGGCGCAGGCGCGGACCTGCGTCGAGCAATGCGGCACTGTCGACGTCCTCGTCACCGCCGCCGGCATCTCGCTCGGCAAACCGGCGCTCGACACATCGCTGACCGACTGGAACACCGTGCAGGCGGTCAACGTCACGGGCACCTTCCTGTGGATCCGCGAGTGCCTGCGCCCGATGACGGCGAACGGCCGCGGTTCGATCGTCACCATCGCGTCGCAGCTCGCGCGCGCCGGCGGCCGGGGCAATGCCGCCTATGTCACATCGAAAGGCGCCGTCGTCGCGCTGACCAAATCAGTGGCGCTCGACTATGTCGATAAGGGCATCCGCTGCAACACGGTGCTACCCGGCGCCACCGACACGCCGCTGCTGCGTCGTTCCTTCGGCCGCCAGCCCGACCCCGACGCCGCTCGTGCGCGCTCACTGGCGCGTCATCCCATGGGGCGCTTCGGCGATGTCCGCGATATCGCCTCGGCCGCGCTCTACCTCGCCAGCGACGAATCGGCCTTCGTCACCGGCGTCGAGCTGCCGGTCGACGGCGGTTGGCTCGCCGGCTGAAGCGGACTACTCGACCTGGACGTTGGCGGCCTTGCTGACCTTGGTCCAGATACCCACGAACTCCGCGATGAAGGCCGAGAACTCCTTGGGCGCCATCGGCTTCTCGGGCAGGAACAGCGCCAGCTCGTCGAAACGCGCCCGCACGTCGGGCATGGCCACGACTTTCATCGTCGCCTCGTAGAGCTTCGCCTGGATATCGGCGGGCATGCCCTTGGGGCCCGACAGGCCGACCCAGGTCGAGGTCGTCATCTTGGCAAAGCCCTGCTCGGCGAAGGTCGGCACATCGGGGAACGGCGCGATGCGCTTGGCGGTGCTGATCGCCAGCACCTTGATCTTGCCTGCCCGCATGTGACCGACGTTGGTGGTGATCGGGTCGAACATCGAGGGAATGACTCCCGCCCACATGTCTGCCAGCGACGGGGCCGAGCCGCGATAGGGTACATGCTTGAGCTTGGCACCGATCAGCTGGCCAAAATTCTCGCCCATCAGATGCGTCGTCGAGCCCACGCCGGAGCTGCCGAAAGCGATCTCGCCGGGCTTGGCCTTCACCGCGGCGACGAAGTCGGCCAGGGTCTTGAAGGGCGACTCCGGCGGCACCATGAAGATGTTGGGCGCATCGCCGATCAGCGTGAGGTGCGAGAAATCGGCGATCGGATCGTATGGCAGCTTGGGATAGATACCGGGCGCCACGCCGTGCGGCGAGGCGTGCGACATGACCAGCGTGTAACCATCCGGCGGCGCTTTCGCGACCAGATCGGCGCCCAAAGTGCCACCCGCACCGGGCCGGTTGTCGACGAGAACCTGCTGGCCCAGGAGCTCGCTGTACTTGGGTGCCATCACCCGACAGATCGTGTCGGCCAAGCCACCCGGCGGAAAGGTCGCGATCAGCCGGATCGGCTTGCTCGGCCAGGCGTTGGCACGCGCCGCCGCCGGCAAGGCGAGCGTCGCGGCGGCGGTGGCGATCAGCATACGGCGCGTGGTCTTCATGGCGACTCTCCGTCGATGGTTGACCACCCGGTAGCAACCGACATGCCAAGGCACGGCGCGTGCTATGAAGATGGGCGATGAGCCTTCCAACCCATGGCCGCTATGACTACGTGCCGATCAACGCCCGGCCGAACTACCACTGGCCCGGCGGCAAGCGGCTGGCGATCTATCTCGCGCTCAATCTCGAGCATTTCGCCTTCGGCGAGGGCCTGGGCGCCGAGCTGGCGCCGGGCGGGCCGCAACCCGACGTGCTGAACTTCGCCTGGCGCGACTACGGCAACCGCGTCGGCGCCTGGCGGCTGCTGGAGCTGTTCGACGAGCACGCCCTACCCTCGGCCGCGCTGGTCAACAGCGCGATGTACGACTACTCGCCGCAGCTGATCGCCGCACACCGCGCCCGCGGCGACGAGATCGTCGGCCACGGCCGCACCAACAGCGAACGCCAGGGCGTGCTCGACGAGGCCGCCGAGCGGGGCCTGATCGTCGAGGCGACCGCGCGTATCGCCCGGGAAGAAGGCGCGCCGCCGACCGGCTGGCTCGGCCCATGGATCTCGCAAAGCCGCGTGACGCCCGATCTGCTCGCCGAGGCCGGCTATCGCTACCTGCTGGATTGGTGCATGGACGATCAGCCTATCCGCTTCCGCGTACGAAACGGCGGCACGATCCTCGCCGTGCCCTATCCGCAGGAGCTCAACGACATCCCGATGATCGTCGGGCGCAAGATCGACGCCACGATCTTTGCCGATATGATCGTCGACAATTTCGACGAGATGCGCCGGCAATCCAACAGCCAGCCACTCGTCATGGGCATCGCCCTGCACGGCTACCTGATGGGCCAGCCCTATCGGTTGAAGCATCTGCGCCGGGCGCTGGCGCACATCGCCGCCCATCGCGATGAAGTATGGATTACGACACCAGGCGCGATCGCCGCGCATTGCCTGTCGTTGCCGGCGGGAACAGTCCCCTAGTCAGTCGGCTTGCTCAGCATATCCGGGAGCATCGTATTGAAGGCGTCGGCACCCTCGAACGCGATCCAGTGGCCGCCGCCGGGGATATAGCGCAGGTCGATCCCGGGGTGATGCGCGCGCAGGAAGACCTCGCGCTCCTCGAAATAGGGATGGGCCGTCGAGTCGAACTCCCCCCAGATCGCGTTCACCCGCGTGCGCAGGGTCGGCACGACGTCGCTGAGCAGACCCTTCGAGGAGATGCCCCGGCTCTTGGTGCGCGCGCGCAGCGAGTTGACGACCTGCATGTGCAGCGCGATCGGGTCGATCGATTTCGGGTCGTGCACCATCAGGATTTCGAGGTTTCGCCGCGCCTCGGCGACCAAGGTCTCGCCCGACATGTCGCGAGTCAGCCGGGTCAGGGCGGCGCGCGCCAGGCGCTTCATGCGGAAGCCACCCGGGCCGACCAGCGTCATGCTGCGCACGCGATCGCCGTAGAGCGTGCAGATATGCGAGCCGATATTGCCGCCGAAGGAGAAGCCGGCGATATCGAAGCGCCGATCCTTCGGCAGCAGCGCGTCCATCGCGTGCTTGGCGCAGTTGGTGACCGACCAGACGTCGCCCAGGTTGTCGGGCGAGTCGCTCTCGCCCAGACCCGGCAGGTCGGCGACATACAGGGCGTAGTGCCGCGACAGCGGCAGCACGTTGCGGACCCAATGCAGCCACGATCCGCCGCCACCGTGCAGCAGCACCAGGATCGGCTTGTCCGGCTCGGCACCCCAGACGTGCCACATCATGCGGCCGCCATTGCCCATGGGCACGCGTTCGGCGTGTGACCGGGCCTCGATGTCGGCGATGTGGTCGGCGGCGGTTCGGCCGTCGGCCATCGGTGGAATGGCGGAAAGGTCGAGGGCTGCGTCGGCGTCCATGGCGCGTTTTCTAGCATGCAGCCCGACCGCTTCGCAGGCATGGCTGCCCGCCGGTTTCGCGTCGTGGCATGCCCGCTGCAACCCGCCTACAGTCGCGGCCGGCTCGACACGAACGGGGACGAAGACAATGGCCTACAGGCGCGTAGTGCTGGAGATCGGCATGGGCACCGACATCCGCGGCGGCGACTACACCAAGGCCGCTGTGCGCGCCCTGAAGGACGCGCTGTGGCACAACTCCCTGACCGTGGCCGACGCGCTGGGCAAGCCAGTCGACTCGATGCGGGTCGACGTCACCATCGGCGTGCCGAAGCCGGACAAGGTCGACAAGGCCGAGGTACTGGCGGTGCTGCCGCACGGCACCGGCACGGTCACCGTCGTCGAGGGCGGGCTGGAGATTCCCAACGCCGCCGGTACCGACGTCACGGTCATGGCCAACGCCGCCGCCGTCGTGCGGCTCGACCTGCCCTGAGGAGACCGGCCATGGCGATCAAGCGCGTCATCCTCGAGATGGGCACCGGCAACGACCTGCACGGCGGCGACTACACCAAGGCGGCCCTCAGGGCGGTCCAGGACGCGATCCATCACAGCTCGCTGACCGTGTTGCGCACGCTGAAGGTGAACCCCAAGACCTCGATGTTTGTCGAGGTCACGATCGGCGTGCAGCGGCCCGACGAGGTCGATATCGCGGCGGTCAAGGCCTCCCTGCCGCACGGCATCGTCACCGTGAAGGCGGTAAAGGGCGGTCTTGACGTGCCGGATGAGGAACTGGGCGACATTGCAGTCATCGCCAACGCCGCCGTGGTGGTCAGCCTGGAGCTTCCCTGACTGCGTAGCAGCCCTGTGTCGGAAGGTTATTGAACAGGGACGCCGGTGAGCGGATGATCACAAGATGAGCATCGGGACGATACGCGCATCGACGGGTCACTGAAATATAGGCCGGAAACGCAGGCCGGCCGGGGCCGAATGGGTCGCCAGCGGGTGCGGCTGCTGGTCATTGGCGCGATCCTCGCCGTCGTCCTCGTCTTCGGCGGGTACGAAGTCTATCTGCGCTCGACGCACGTCTACGAAACCGACGCGCGCGTCACCGCCGATATCGTCACCATGTCGAGCCGCGCCGAGGGATGGCTGGTCGAGGTGCCGGTGCGTGAGGGCATGCGCGTCGAGGCCAACCAGGTCGTCGCCCGCATCGACGACCGCACCGCGATATTGCGCGCCGAGGCGCTGCGGGCGCAGATCCAGTCGATCCAGGCCGACCGCGCCCGTCTGCTGGCCGAGCGCAAGCTGATCGAGAACCAGGCCGAGGCGAAGGCGCGCACGCGCGCCTCGGGCGTCAAGGTCACCCAGGCGGCGCGCGACATGCTCGATTCCGACATCCTGCTGGCCAACCAGGAGTTGGAGCGCAGCAAGCAGCTCTACGAGCGCCGGGTCATCACCGACAAGCAACTGGAGACGGCACAGGCCGCCGTGACGCGCCTGCAGAATCAGCGCCTGCGCCTCGACGCCGAACGCACGCAGGCCGAGGGCGCGCTGGCGGAGGCGTTGGCCGAGCGCGACCGGCTGGCGGTGATCGACGGCCAGGTCGCCGGGCTGGCGCACGCCGAGGCCAACCTGCAATCGCAGCTGCGCCAGCAGCTGGTCGATGTCGAGGACCGCACGATCCGCAGCCCGATCGCCGCCATCATCGACCGCACGTTCATGCTGGCCGGCGAGTATGTCGGGCCGGGCCAGCGCATCCTGATGCTGCACGATCCCAACGACGTGTGGATCGAGGCCAACATCAAGGAGACGCGCATCCGATACCTGCGCGTCGGCCAGCCGGTCGAGGTCACCGTCGACGCCTATCCGAACGAGCGCTTTATCGGTCGCGTCGCGCGTATCGGCAGCTCGACCACCGCGCGCTTCGCCCTGCTGCCGACGCCCAACCCCAGCGGCAATTTCACCAAGATCACCCAGCGCGTGCCGGTGAAGATCGACTTCGTCGAGCGGCCGAAGATGCTGTCGCCCGGCATGATGGTCGAGATCGCGATCGATGTACGATAGCACCGAGGTGCTGGCCGAACGCTACGGCCCGTCCTATCGGTGGCTCGTCACCGTCACCGGCATGGTCGGTGTCGTTGCCATGGTGCTCAGCATGACCACGGTGAACGTCGCCGTACCTGATGTCATGGGCGCCTTCGGCATCGGCCAGGACATGGCGCAATGGATGTCGTCGGCCTTCGCCGCGACCATGACCTTCGGCATGCTGCTCAGCGCCTGGGTGGTGGGCGTGCTGGGCGAACGCCGCACCTTCATCGGCTCGCTCGCCATCTTCTCCTGCGGGGCGGTGCTGGGTGGCAGCGCGCCCAACGAGGACGTGCTGATCTTCGCCCGCGTGCTGCAGGGCTTCTCCTCGGGTGTCGGCCAGCCGCTGGTCATGGCGATCATCTTCAGCGTCTTCCCGCCGGAGCGCCGCGGCATGGCGATGGGTACTTTCGGCCTGGGCGTGGTCTTCGCGCCGGCGATCGGCCCGACCCTGGGCGGGCTGATGATCGAGTTCTTCTCCTGGCGCTACGTCTTCTACGTCGCCCTGCCCTTCTGCCTGCTGGCCGGCATCCTGGGCTCGCTGTTCATGCCGACCCAGCCACTGCCCAAGACGGTGCCGCGCTTCGACTGGATCGGCTTCTTCCTGATCGGCGCGGCGCTGTTCGGAATCATGACCGGCTTCGCCTACGGCCAGAGCGAGGGCTGGGACTCCGACACCATCGTCGCGCGCCTGGCCGGCGGCACGGTGGCCTCGATACTCTTCGTGCTGTGGGAGTTGCGCACCGACCGGCCGCTGCTCGACGTGCGCATGTTCGCCAACGGCCAGTTCGCCTCGGCCGGCATCGTCGCCTTCATCTTCGGCGCCTGCATGATGGGCTCGACCTATCTCGTGCCGGTCTTCGTGCAGACCACGCAGGGTTTCACGCCGTTGGTCTCCGGCCTGATGATGATGCCGGCCGGCCTGATGCTGGCGTTCATCTTCCCGATCGCCGGCCGCATGGCCGACGTGTTGCCGCCGGCGCTGATGATCATGGGCGGGCTGATCATCTTTGCGATCGGCTTCCACTTCATGAGCCTGGCCGACGTCAACACGGTGTTCTGGACTCTGGTGCTCGTCACCATGGTCTCGCGGCTCGGCCTGGGCTTCATCAATCCCAGCCTCAACGCCTCGTCGCTGAAGGTGCTGCCGCCCGACAAGGTGCGCCAGGGCGCGGGCGCCACCAACTTCATGCGCCAGCTCGGCGGCGCGCTAGGCACCGTCTCTTTCGTCGCCGTGCTCGAGACGCGCGGCCGTTTCCATGCCGAGGCGCTGACGGCGACGCAGGACTACGCCAACCACGCCACCGACCGCCTGGTGCACCAGGTCGAGACCCTGCTGAAGACCGTGGGCCTCACCGAGCGCATCCGCCACAACGCGGCGCTCGATTACTTGGGCACCGTGGTGCACGCGCAGAGCCAGACCTTGGCCTTCCAGGACACGTTTATGGTCGTGGGCGGCGTCACGCTGCTGGCGCTGCTGCCCGCCTACATCCTGTCGCGCTCGCAGCGCAGGGACATGCGCGGCGCGGACTGAGGCGCCCGCTCAGTGAGCGCAGCGCGTCATCCTCCCTTCTCCCCTCGCGGTAGATGGGTCTGGGATGAAGGGGCCGCTCGACGCCTCAACCGCCCTCCAGCAGATACGCCGCATTGCTGTTACGGCAGACGTCGCGGATCTGGTCGACCAGCATGCGCGGGACCGGGATGCGATCGCGCAGGCGGTTCTCCTTCTCGGCGTACTCTGGATCACCGGGCACCAGCAGGAGCTACGCCGGATCGGCCGGCACCTGGCGGCGCAGGAAATCAATCGTCTCCTCGAGATCAGCCTCGAATTCGCCCTCCTCGCGGAACAGCTTGTCCGACGGACCGGGGTTGCGCGGCAGGGATTCATGGCCTAAAAGCCCGGCTCCGGCCTCCGCCCCCTTCGTCTAGAGGCCCAGGACGCGGCCCTCTCAAGGCTGAAACACGGGTTCGAATCCCGTAGGGGGCGCCAATCATTTCAAAGGCTTAGCTGCTACACGCAAGCAACTTCGTCTCATTTCGGTAATGCGTCGGTAATAGGCGTTGCAGGAAAGCCCCTCGATCCACTCGCCGCGCCCAAACGCGAAGCCCCGCCTCGAAGCTACCGGGCGGGGCCGTTGGGATGCGCCGGATCGGCGCGAGCTTCAGGGCGTGAGTGCCAGCGTCAGGCGCCAGCGGTACCCAGCGCGCTACATGATGCGCCTTTCGCGGCACACAATCTTGAGCATTGCGAGACTTTGGTGACGCCTGCGCAACTCCTCGTCGACATTTGGCCCCCCACCCCCCGGGGTACCCCCGAACGAGTGAGCGCGCGCCGCCTGTGGCCCTCTCGATTAAGTCGCCAGAATCGTCGAACCATTTCTGCAATTTGCAGAATGAAAAAGCAGCTTCTAGCGTCAGGCTGCAGGCCCACAGACCAGATTGCTCAAGCTCGCTTCTTGCGGGTTCGGGGAAAGGCTGGAAAGCATACCATACGCCGCGCCGCAGACCATCGGCGATCCCGAGATACAGCAATGGGCACTGCAACCGCTTCCGCCTAATGCAACCATAAAAGAGGAAAACCCCGGAGCGCGTTTCCGCGTCCGGGGTTTGAACCTTCAGTGGATCACCACTTTACCGTGGTTTCCCAACCGACTTCCCATCGATACTTGAGCACTGCCGCCCGTCTGCGTCAAGATGCTTGCTCTAGTCGGGGAACTCCATGACGGCATCGTTCGAACCCGTATTGCGGGAAGGTCTGACGCTGGGCATCGATCTCGGCATCGCCTCGTGCGGCTGGGCGATGATTGAGAACGTCGACAGCGGCGACGGCCGCATCGTCGCAATGGGCGTTCGCTGCTTCGATGCGCCGGAAACTGCCAAGGAGCGTACACCGACGAATCAGATCAGGCGGCAGAATCGACTGATACGCCGCGTACTCAAGCGACGGAGACAGAGGATGAACGGGGTTCGGGCCCTGTTCAAGGTTCACGGACTGCTGATCGACGATCTAAAGAAAGCGCTGGCCGTGGGCCTGAATCCCTGGACATTGCGAGTCGAGGCGCTGGACCGCCCCCTTAACGGGCAGGAGTTGGCGGTGGCCTTAGGTCATATCGCAAAGCATCGCGGCTTCAAGTCGAATAGCAAACGCGACCGAGGCAAGAACTCCGACGAGGAGTCTTCCAAGATGCTCGGCGCGATCGAGAAGACGCGCGAGCACCTGAATGAGTGGCGCACAGTCGGCGAGATGTTCGCCAAGGATGCGACCTACGCCGTGCGTAAGCGCAATCGCGACGGCAATTTCGATCGCTCCGTCTTGCGCGACGATCTGGAGCGCGAAGTCGCTTTGATATTCGATCGCCAGCGGCGGATGGGGAACGCCATCGCGAATCCCGACCTGCAGCGCCAGTTCATCGAGACGGCGTTCTTTCAACGGCCGTTGCAGGACAGCGACGACCGGGTCGGGTTCTGCCCATTCGAGCCGGACGAGCGCCGCGCAGCAAAGCACAGCCCATCGTTCGAAAGGTTCCGGCTTGCGTCGCGGTTATGCACGCTGAGCGTCCGCTCCGAAGGGAGCGAAAGGACACTGACGGCCGAAGAAATCTCCCTCGCGATGGCCGACTTCGGTGCGCCGGGAGTCAAGCTGACTTACAAGCGGCTACGCAGGCTACTGAAGCTCGACGACGGGAACTCGTTCGATGTGCCTCGCGAGGAGGAGGGCAAACGCGAGATCGCGTCGCGCTCACGCGACCAAGCCGCCGGAACCAAGGCATTCCGCAATGTGCTGGGCAATGCCTGGAAGACGCTTGTGGACCAGCCTGACAAGATCGACCGCGCCGCCGCGATCATCACCTTCCGCGAGGCGCCCGAGTCGATTCAGGCAGGGTTGAACGAGATCGGCTTCGAGCCGTTGGTGCTGGAAGCGATGATGAAGGGCGTTATCGACGGTGACTTCGCCGCTTTTAAAGGCGCCGGACATATTTCGTCCAAGGCTGCGCGCAAAATACTACCCCATCTCATGCGAGGGCTCGTCTATTCGGATGCCTGCAAGGCAGTGGGCTATGACCATACGCGTCGCCCCGAGACCGATCTTTCCACGATCAACAATCCCGTCGCCCGCAAGGCGCTCAGCGAGGCCCTAAAGCAGGTTCGCGCGATCGTGCGCGAATACGGGCTGCCGGGTGCCATGCATATCGAGCTGGCGCGCGACGTCGGCAAGAGCAAGGAAGAGCGCGACAAGATCACGAGCGGAATCGAGCGACGCAACAAGGCGAAAGATCGCCTTCGCGAAGAGTATCGGGATGCGGTGGGACGCGAAGCCACGAACGCCGAGGACCTGCTGCGCTTCGAGCTGTGGAAAGAACAGGCTGGCCGCTGCTTTTACTCGGACAGCGAAATCCACCCTGACT
>Ga0194129_10000160_pt1 | contig 133189 bp, 120 predicted proteins | sample TA2KigCa35mmetaG_FD_150862 | JGI IMG/M metagenome (GOLD analysis project Ga0194129, IMG submission 150862) | Freshwater microbial communities from Lake Tanganyika, Tanzania - TA2015038 Kigoma Deep Cast 35m | ecosystem: Environmental > Aquatic > Freshwater > Lake | place: Tanzania: Lake... | reverse complement strand
AAGCTGTCCGTAAAGCCGGAAAAATGGAAACAAAATACGTCAAGCAGTCCGGTGGACGCGGTCAATACGGCCACGTTGTCATCGAGATGGAGCCAAACGAGCGCGGCAAAGGAAACGAAGTCGTCAGCAAAATCGTTGGTGGTGTTATCCCACGTGAGTACATCCCTGCTGTTATCAAAGGGATTGAGGATGGACTTAACACAGGTGTTCTTGCTGGATACCCGTTGGTCGACACCAAAGTTGCTATCGTATTCGGATCTTACCACGACGTCGATTCCAGCGAAATGGCTTTCCGTATCGCAGGATCTATGTGTGCCAAAGATTGCGCTAGAGTTTGCGACCCCATTATCCTTGAACCCATCATGAAAGTTGCGGTATCCACACCAGAAGATTATGTCGGTGACGTAATCGGTGACCTCAACCGTCGTCGTGGACAAGTTCTAGGACAAGAACATACTAAATCAGGACTTCGTGTTGAAGCTCATGTGCCATTATCCGAAATGTTCGGATACTCCACAGCGCTCCGTTCGGCCACTTCAGGTCGCGCAAGCTACGTGATGGAGCCATCGCATTATGATGAACTTCCACAGAAGTTTAAAGAAGAACTTATTAAAAAGAGCTAAGAGTTGCTATGTCTTCAACATCAACAAAATCATCCAAGAAGCTCCGCATCCGACTCAAAGCCTATGACTCTAGAGTGATCGATAGAACCGCTAAAGAGATTGTAGAAGCTGCTAAGTCTACAGGAGCTGTCGTAGCGGGTCCATTCCCACTACCGACAAGAATCGAGCGTTTCACAGTGTTGCGCTCACCACACGTTGACCGTAAATCACGTGACCAATACGAGTCTAGAACCCATTCCAGACTTATTGATATTATCGTTGCTCCTCAAACAGCCGATAGACTCAAAAAATTGGTAATTGCATCCGGTGTAGAGATCACTACTGTAACAGTTTAAGTCTCTCTACTTTTTGTGTTAAAAAACCTTCTCCCAATAAAGAGAAGGTTTTTTTGTGAAAAAGAAAAATCCCCTTAACGGGGATTTTTTCATTTTTAAAAGTCCAATATCGGGTCTGCATTATATGGCTCTGACCATGGGGGCGGATTTTGCACTTTTTGCCCCTTTTTTTTCACTACGCCATCCTTAATAAAAAAGTAGTAGTAGTTCTGCTCGATCACCGCATTTCCTACATAGACCCTTTCTACATATTCATAAACCTCATACCCCTGCTCATCGTGGTATTTATAGAGAGGTTTCCCGTATTTTTTTTCTAATTGAGATTTTGGGGTTTGGAGCTGAACACTATAGAAATTTTCCCGCGTCATGTCCTGGGGGGCGCCGCATCCACTCAAAACTAAGGTGGCCATACAGACGGCAAAAATTTTCCATTTTGTGTTCATTTTCCTTGAATACCCGCTTTTGTGTGCTTCCAAAGTTTACCTCGCATCACCGTTCTAAGATCATCGCTCGTGCTGTATTCTGCTTCCATGATGTAATGCCCATCACCTTGATGCTGGTAGTATTCATAACCATCAAAGCCAATGAGATTTTCTTTAAATTCCCAACCAATCCAATCAGATTTTATTTGGCCGGGACCCATCACTTGGCCGATATTATCACTTTCCAAGATAATGCTAAACCGATGTTTTTCAAAATCTTTCAAAGTAAAGTTATTTGTCATTACTTCACTATGCCCTTTTATCTGGATCTGTTGGATCAACTCTAGGTAGGGATCCTCAGGTTTGTAGGAGGGAACCATCCATTTTACAATAAAAGGGATCTTTTCGGACACATTAGTCAGTTCCATCATCCCTTCGCCTATCCAAAAACCTGGGGTAAAAATAAATAGATCGCGCATTAAAACCTAAACCTTCTTACTGTTATACTTTGTAAAAGCCCAAGACTCATCATCGTTGCTACAACAGATGATCCCCCGTAGGTCATCAAAATCAAAGGCACACCCGTTATAGGTAAACTCCCAGCCATCATCGATATATTCACGATAACATGAACGGCGATATAAGTTGCCGTACATGCTGCATAGAGTTTTCCAAATCGATCTTGTGCCTCTTCGGCTATTTTTAAACTCAAATAGATTAAACTGAAAAAGAGTGCAAATAAAAAGCCCGCCCCAATCAGTCCAAACTCCTCTGTAAATGCCGGGAAAATCGAATCTGTGTGCGCAAAAGGGAGCCACTCCTGTCCGGTAAATTGGCTTTTTCCAAAACCACTTCCCCCAATACCTCCTAAGGCAATAGCAGTTTGCCCCGCTTTTTGGTGATAAGTATTCGGATTCAGTCGCTCAATCTGATATTCCTTTAAAACGTGAGTTAAAGGACTTTTAATTTTTTCAAAGGGGACATAACCTGTAAATATTGATACAACAAATAAAACAAGGACAACGCCCCCTGCAGTCATCCAACGAATGATTCCTCTATGCCCCTGAGCGAATAAGAAAACAGTATAACATAAGGGCAACAATATAAGAGCTGTTCCAAGATCGGGTTGTTTCAAAACAAGAATAAATGGGATTAAAACTATCCCAAGAGCCTTTAAACCAACAGACAATCTCCTACTCGAGTGGTATTTGTCTTCAAAGTACCACGCTAGCATGAGCATCAGGACAACTTTAGCAAATTCACTTGGTTGAAGTGCAAATGGTAAAAAGGGAAAACGAAACCATCGATGCACATTTTGAATCGGATTTGTAAAAAAAAGACCCCCTAATAAAAGCAAAATCAAAATATAAAATATAGGAGCCGATTTTTTTATCTTTCTATAATCACACCAAGCCAAGAAAAAATATCCTATCCATCCGACAGCATAACTCCGTAGCTGCGCCTTTACTGCATGGGAAAAAAATCCAGGAGAATTTTCTTGTTGGATAGTGCTTGAGCTAATAACAGTAAGACTCAAACACATCAAAACAAAGATGATTGTGATCATCTTATAGTCGAGTTGTTTGATAAACTTTACAAATCTCACTTGAGAAGTTCCCTTTGGATTGAGTACTATGTTCCCTTATGACATTTAAACGTAAACTCCTTTTTTTCGATACCATCGAGTCAACTCACGAGTACGCAAAAGAAAACGCCACCTATTTTGATCCAGATTCATTAACATGTATAAGGGCTTACGAACAAACCCATGGAAAAGGGCAAAATGAGCGAGTTTGGATCAGTCTTAAAGGAAACCTACTTGTCTCTTATATAGTGAAGATCCCTCCAAATGTCTACCCTGAATCGGCAAATTTTCTCTCCCTTTGTCTCTATCAAGCGATTGACTTAAAGGGAAAACATGTCCTCTTTAAAGAACCCAATGATCTTTACTATGAAGGAAAAAAATGCGCGGGGTTTCTTTGTCACCAAGCAGCAGATCGTCTCATTCTAAGCTTTGGTTTGAATACAATAAAAGCCCCTGAGGGCTTTAGTGCAATTGGTTTTGATACTGATGAGATATTCAAAGAGATCGATAATAACATTTTTAGCTGGATTCCCACCTTTTTAAAAAAGGGGTTCTCCCCTTTTGAAGAAGAATGGAATAGAGTAAGGCGATTTACAAAAAACTAGCGTCTTTTACCCCAGATGAAGATTCTCTAAATCTGGTACTACTATAAGCTTTGGGTGAATTCTTTCATTCAAAACGTTCTGGATACCCTGCAACGTCCCCCCTATAGCTGAAAAACAGCTTGTGCAGTTCCCTGAGTAGGCAATTTTCACTTGGGTCTTATTTTCTAGCCCCAGAATCTGTACGCCCCCCTCATCCATAGCAAGAAATGGCCGCACATGCTCTTCAAATACGTTCTCTAATATCTGTAATCTTTGAGCGTCAGTTAGTTCATCCCAATCTTCTCGCATGGTCTCTAAGGAATGCATCTCGATTCTTTCAAGTGGAGTAGAATATTCACTCACCTGAATTTCTGGGGCTTTTGCCAATGCTTCCAATACCCCCTCTATGACAAAAAGAAAATAGGGTGTCTGTTTTTCGTTAAGAGCTGCAATCGACTCCTGATCTCTTAAAAAACGGTCTAAAATTTCGGGTGTAATTTTTTTAGCCTGCTTAATATTTTTTCGGACCATGAATCGACTCACAGCCTCCAAAGCAACCAGTAAAATTGTCGGTCCAAAAAATAGAAATTTACTATCTGCTATCACGCCATCAAGAGTATCGACTATTACTTGAATATGAAACCAGTTCCCCTCTTCCTTTGAGCCTGATTCAGCAGTTAAGCAAATCATCCCAGCGGGTTCTTTTCCAAAAGTGCCGATGGATAAAGGTCTTTTTAGAAACTCGTGCATTTTTTTTGTGTAGCGGTTCCAAGAAAAAATCTCCATTTTATGACCTCCCACTTGAACGTTTCGATATTCTCAAGCACTCCTCAATCGCATGAAGAACCTCTTGAAGGTGGCTTTCTTCAAAGTCAGGGGAAAAGCTTACATGGACTGCTGTAAAGGATTGACTATCCTCCCAACCAATAGAACTAAGATAGCGATGCAATGAGGGGCGCCCTCCGCCGCCAATCGATACAAAAATCCCCTTCTGACATAACCAGTAGGCTAAAAGCTCTCCGTGAATTCCTGAAAATCCAAATACAACAGTACCCGGATCTCTTTGAGCAGTTTTAAAAAAAATGTCTCCGCCCATAGATTCTATGGCTCTTTCGAAAAATCTTCTAAAATATAGAAGCTGCATCCCCTCTTCGATTCTTTTCGCTAAGTCCTCTTGAAGCTGAGTGGCAACGGCAAAAATTTTATCCGGGTCTTTAGAGCCTGATATGGAGAAGCTTTTTTGAACAAAAAGAGCGTTGTCAAATTGTATAGCCTCTATTTTCGTAGATAGGGCTGGAATACCAAAAAAACTTTTGGATACTAAATAAACAGGGGTATGTGCACCACATATTTCAAGGATTTCTTCTAACGGCTGCTCCACGCCTGTGATTAAATCAACAGGTTCCATGAGAAAACCCATCGTTGTGGGATAAAAGCTTTTTTTCAACTCCTCAAGGTCGACACACCCCTCTTTGCCCAGGGGTATCATGTCTATATGAAGTCCTAGAAAAGCAAATTTTGATAATAGACCCTTGAGAGGGGCTCTCAAATTGTCTAAAACCAGTAAATGGTTTTTTCCCTCTGATAACGCTTTTTCATGAATCAAACATAAAATAAGCTGCAAAAAAGCCTCTTCCTCGGAAGAAAACACCTCCAATTTAAAAGACTCTAATTTCTCTTTCTCCTTTTTAAAAAGGGTTTCAACGGCTCCTTGGGCTCTATCAATTAAATTTTTAGGGGCCCATGGAGTTTTTAAATGGATAGCTTCAAAGCGATCAAGATGCATCATGATGCTTAAATTTTAGCAAACACCCCATTTTTCATCTCGTAAATCCTGGGCTGCATCAAAGGTATTTCTAAATGGACCACATCCTCATCGCTAATTTGATCCAAAATTTTCACAAGAGCTCTTAAAGAATTGCCATGAGCCACAATTAAAACATCCTCATTTTGAGCAAGTTTGGGCTTCAAAGTTGTATCCAAAAAATCTTTTACGCGCCTCTCCACATCAAAAAGAGATTCACCTCCGGGGGGGCGATCTTTATAGCCTCGCCTCCATTTTAAAAATTGTTCTTTACCGTATTTTTCTTGAGTCTCATGTTTATTCTTACCCTTCAACTCCCCATAGTCCCGTTCATCGATCCTTTTATCTTGAATGATGCGAATATCGATTCCCTCTGCTTGGTGAGTGGAGAAGCTAAAAAGTTTTTTTGACATTGCTAAAAGAAGAGCTGCCGTCATTTTGCATCGAAAAAGAGTTGAGGTATACACAACCGAAAAAGAGGGAACCGAATCGGCAACACTTAGAGCTTGAAAGACACCGGTGAGGCTTAAACCTACGTCAATATCCCCGGTAAAACGGTTCTCTTTGTTCCACAAAGACTCCGCATGACGGATTAAAATTAATTTTGACAAACGAACCTCCTACGATTCTTATCCCCTATTTTTTTCATTCTAAAAAAAGGTGGGCGCTAAGTCACTCTTATTTATTATCTTAACTCTAATCGTTAGACTTAAGGCGATTTTGTTGCAACTTTAGGTTCATCTACTATAAAATAGATCTCTTAACAGAGCATTTAGGACTTAAACCCCATGACACAGCGTCTCAATACCTTTGTAGCCCGTTTTTTGCCCACTTCTCGCCGAAAAGCTGAGGAGCTGATCTTTAATGGTGTTGTGGAAGTAAACGGAATTATACAAAAAGAGCCTTTTTTCCGTGTCGAACCCAAAGACAAGGTTTTAGTGAACAATCAGCTCGTAAAATCTCGCAAACAAACTCTGTACTACGCTCTTAACAAGCCCAGGGGGTTTGTTTGCTCGGAAAGACGCTTTAAACAAGAGCGTCTTGTTACAGATCTTTTTCCTCAAACCGAGGGAAGACTTTTTACAATTGGCCGTTTAGACAAAGATAGCGAAGGTCTTATTCTTGTAACAAATGACGGAGCCTTTGCGAACGAAGTTTCCAGTCCAAAATCGGGTGTGGAAAAAGAGTACGTTGTAAAAACAGTGCAAGAAATCTCCCACGAACATCTTGTTCAACTCTCTAAAGGAGGATTTGTAGAAGGTTGTTACGTACGTCCCAAATCGGTCACCAAAATTCGCAAAGGGACTACTAAAGTGATTCTCAAAGAGGGCCGAAAGAGGGAGATTCGCGTATTGTTTGAAAAGTCTGGTCTAGAGATTGTGGAGCTTAAGCGTGTTCGTATCGGCAATCTGCAACTCGGTTCGCTCCAAACCGGTCAATTTAAAGAATTGCTCGAGTCTGAAAAACTTGCGATTATCTCATAACTCTTCTATCCTTCAAAAATGATCTAGTAGCAGATCTTTTTAGGATAGTCCCTATGCTCAAATTTTCTAAGATTTTTGGTAGCAACCCGTTCAAGCTTTTAATGGCCCATATGCAAATCGTCTCCTCGAGTATGGAGAAATTGCAAGAGGCGGTCCACTGTACTCTTGAGGGGAATTATCATGCTATCGGACCGATCGTATCTGAACTTTCTAAAATAGAATTCAATGCAGATTCTCTAAAGTTAGAAATTCGCAATAGCATCACCAAAGCGTTTTTTCCCATCATTCGAAAAGAGGACGTTTTGGAATTGGTGATCCTCCAAGACATGATTGCCAATAAAGCCCTGGAAGCAGGAAGCATTCTCTCCTACCGTCACCTAGAATTTTCAGACACTTTGAAGCCCCTTTTTATCGATTATAATAAAAAGTGTCTCGACGTTTTTGAAGATACGAAAAAAGTCGTTTTAGAATTAACCTACATTCTTGAGGCAAGCTTTGGTGGACCCGAGTTTGACAAAGTGCGACATATGGTTGAAATTACAGCTCACAAAGAATACGAGTCAGATCTTCTTAGACAGCGCTTGATGAAAGAGCTTTACGCTCTTAGCGCTCACGACCAAAACTTTACCCTTTTTTACCAGACAAATAAATTTATAGAGACCCTTGGACAAATAGCACATGTTTGTGAAGGGCTCGCCTTGAAAATCCTTCTAACACTAGATAAAAATTAATGCCCTTAGAAATTGTTTTTGTAGCCTTTGTCCTTATTGTTGGTTTTTACATGCTCTGGAATATCGGAGCAAATGACGTAGCCAATGCCATCGGCACCTCAGTAGGATCAGGCTCGCTAACTATGAAAAAAGCAATTTTCGTTGCAGCTGTCTTTGAATTTTTAGGAGCCTCTTTTTTTGGTTCGCATGTGTCGAAAACAATTCAGGGCGGCCTGATCGATTCGACCGATTTCATCACCGATCCTAACACCATTGTACTGGGAATGCTGAGTGCTCTTTTAGCTACATCGATTTGCTTACAGGGGGCAAATCTCAAAGGGTGGCCTATATCGACTACACACGCTATCGTAGGTGCAATTGTGGGATTTGGTCTGGTTGCAGGGGGTACGGATGCTGTAAACTGGCAAATTATTGGAAAAATTGCCTTTAGCTGGATCATCTCCCCCTTAATTAGTGCAATCACCGCATTTTTCTTTTTCAAAATTGTCCAAAAATACATCCTTTACGCAAGATACCCCGTTTTGGCAACCAAGCGACTTTTCCCTTTTTTTGTTTTTATTGTCACTTTTACTTTTTTTATCACTATTTTGATGGGGCGATTTGAAGGGGACGAGTCTTATTTATATTCTTTTCTCATCTCTTCAACTTTAGGAGTTTGCTCCTATGTAGGACTAAAGTTTTGGCGCCCCTCATCATTAGATGATCAAGAAGAGCAATCTGTACATCAACAAAAACTTGAAAGCCTGCAAGAAGCGCTAAAAAATCTAAAATTAGCGCAGCTTTTTGCGTTGGAATTTGAGAGTGCCGAATTCCAAAAACTTGTGGATAAAACAAAAAACCTCACTCGTGAGGTCAGAAAAAAATCCAATATCCGTAGTCCGTTGACTCACGATTTTAATGTCGTAGAAAAGCTTGTGAGTTTTTTACAGATCTTGTCTGCATGCTGTGTAGCTTTTGGTCACGGTGCCAATGATGTAGCAAATGCCGTAGGACCAATAGCTGCTATTTTTAAAATACTCTTCACCCCTGAAACGATATCCACTGCAACGCCCATCCCTTTTTGGCTTCTTGTTTTTGGTGGATTAGGTATTGTTGTAGGTCTTGCAACCTTTGGCTGGCGAGTCATAGAAACAATTGGTAAAAAAATTACAGAGCTTACCCCGACAAGGGGATTTTGTGCTGAGTTCGGGGCGGCAGCTACAATCCTAATAGCCTCGAAACTGGGATTGCCCATCTCCACGACTCACTGCCTAGTTGGTGCAGTTCTTGGAGTCGGATTTGCCCGCGGACTTGCTGCTTTAAATCTTTCCCTGATCAAAGATATCGGATTTTCCTGGCTAATCACAGTCCCCTCAAGCGCCTTTTTATCCATGATCATCTTCTTATTTTTTAATCTCTTAGCTCAACAATTTGGTTACTAATTTAATATAGATTTATACAATCGTAGGATTTTAGCATTTAGGTCTTGGTTCAAAAAGGTGCAATCCCTTATAGGAAAAGAATGAGCCCCTCTAAAGAAACGGTTGCCTACCAAGTTCAGCACATCCGCCAAGTTGCCCTTATAGAATTTGGACAACCTTTTGAGGAGTTGAGCATCCGTGAAAAAGCTGAAGTAATAGCTATTGCAGCGCGTGAAGAAGTGCTGGTGCGTCAAGCAGCTACACAAAAAACCTATAACAAAGAAAAGCCTAAAAAACTGTATTATCTATCCTTGGAATATCTTCCTGGTGTTTGGACATTGATGAACATCATCAATATTTTGGCCTTTGATAATCTCAAAGAGGTTTCTAAAATCCTTAACTTTTCGATTTCCGATATTGAAGAGGCTTACGTGGATCCCGCATTAGGCAATGGTGGTCTTGGCCGACTGGCCTCGTGCTTTATGGATTCTTTAGCAACTTTGAGCATGCCTGCTATAGGTTATGGACTGCTGTATGAATACGGTATTTTCAAACAAGAGATCATTTACGGTACTCAAATCGAAACGGCCGAAACCTGGCTAGACAGACGCAACCCTTGGATTCGATTCGATCCCAAAAGTTCCGCTAAAATCCAATATAACGGAGACTTGCGAGAGACTAAAAACAAATCGGGAGAAACAACCTATTCCTTATCAAATTATGATGAAGTGAATGCCCAATGTTTTAGTATTCCGACTGTCGGTTATGGAGAATTTGGTGGGGTAAATCTTCTCAAGCTTTTTTCTACTAAAGCAATCTCTTCAAACTTTAAGATCATCTGTTTTTCTGCTGGTGATTTGGCCTCTGCAACTAAGTTTACCCACATCACCTCAGTATTATACCCCTCTGATGCAGTGGAGCTTGGTAAAGAGTACCGTTTGATGCAAGAGTATCTGCTTGTAAGTGGAGCAATACAAGACATCTTCAGAGATTTTTTTAGCAGTTATACTGACCTTGCATTAATGAAAGATAAAGTTACAATCCAGCTCAACGATACCCATCCGGCAATTGCTTGCGCTGAGCTTATCCGAGTTCTTGTAAGAGAATACCACACCACTATCCCCCTTGCTTGGGAAATCGCGACAAACTGTCTGAACTATACTAACCATACAATTTTACAAGAAGCTCTTGAAAAATGGGATGAGCCCCTTTTTCGCAGGCTTTTGCCCCGACAACTCAAAGCTATAGAGTTAATCAATCAGTTTATTTGCGACCAGGTACGGGAAAAATTCCCCTACAATGAAGATCTTATTCGTCAAATTTCTATTATCCAAGAGGGTAAAATTCATATGGCAAGACTTTGCTGCCATGTGTGTAACAAGATTAACGGTGTGGCTAAGCTCCACTCCAACTTGATCAAAGAGACAATCTTTAAACCTTTCTTCAAACTCTACCCAGAAAAATTTACAAATGTCACAAACGGAGTAACATTTAGACGCTGGGTTCTTAAATGTAATCCCTCCCTCGCTAAATTTTTTGATGACAACATCGGACCGGGTTGGGTCACAGATTATAAGAAGTTTTTCGATCTTAGAAAAGTGGCCAACGATCCGAAATCCAAGTCCCGTTTCGGCGAAATCAAAGAGGAGGCTAAAGAACATCTGATTCAGTATTTAGCAAAACAAAGGCTCAAAAAAGAGGGAAGTGATGATGCTCTTTGGGCAAACGTATTTCACCAAAACAAAGTCCCAGAAAAAGGGGTCTTTTTCGATTTGCAAATCAAACGCTTGCATGAATACAAAAGGCAGATGATGAATGCCTTGCATTTACTTTTATTGTATAAAGAAATCAAAGAAAAATCCTACACACCTCCTGTAAAAAAACTCTCTATATTCGCTGGAAAATCGGCCGCTTCATATACTTTAATGAAAGATCTTATTCGCCTTATTTGCGCTATATCAAGACACGTCAACAGCGATCCCGATGTAAGCCCTCATCTTAAGTGCATTTTTGTCCCAAATTATAACGTAAGTCTTGCAGAAAAACTCATACCGGCAGCCGATACCTCCCAACAAATATCCACTGCTGGATTTGAAGCATCAGGAACCTCTTTATTTAAATTTTGTCTAAACGGGGCCCTCTTAGTGGGAACACTTGATGGGGCCACAATTGAGCTTAAAGAGGAGGTTGGTGATGCCTATTTTCCTTTCATTTTTGGAGCTACAAAAGATGAGATCTTCGAAAAGCTTGCTAACCACAGCTACCATCCCCAATCTTATGTAAATGAGAACCCACGCCTACGATGGCTAATCGAAACCTTACGCTCCGACCTACTTGCCACATATCCAGAGGAGCGGGAGGCCTTTTCTCGTATAGCAAATTACCTTGAAAATACAGACAGTTATTTTACTCTTCTTGACCTTCTTAGCTACCATGAGGTGCAAAAAGAGTGCCTGAAACTCTTTACCGAAAAAGAAAAATGGAATCATCTAGCTCTTATGAATATTGCAGGTGTCGGGAACTTTTCCTCAGACAGAAGTATTGAGGATTATGCTAAAGAGATTTGGGGGATAAAATCGATCCCTATGGATAAAAATATTCTCAACGAGATTCGTAGTATTTTTATGGCAAATGACAAATGCACTATCGATCCTAATATCTTTAAAGATATTAAGGATTAATTTCCCATTTTTCTTTAAGTTGATCGATCGTACCTTCCTTAATCATCGATTTCACCTCTTTAAACACGCGCTGAGCTTTATCATGAGCTCTAAGCGTAATGAATCGAAAATTGCGCTGGGTAATCTCCTGAGGCTGTACATTGTATTCATTCTGAAACACTCGGAAATCGACAACCGGAACTAGAAGTGCTGAACAGCTTGATCTTGAAAGTTGTAAAAACGCCTCTCTGTCATCGTTGTAAAAACCGAAATCAATTTTAGGATAACCTGCAATCAAAACTGTCGCCTCCTCATTGTTTAAAAGCAACACTCGTCTAGATTCTAAGTTCTCCAATCGCCTCTCATCTTGTTTGTTCGTTACAAGGTAGTAACCGTTGTATAAAACAGGGTCTGAAAACACAAACTCTTTTTCAAGAATAATCGATTTAGGAAGATCTGAAAAAATTAAATCGATTCTTTTTTTATCCAAAAGATCCTGAAGAGAGTCTTCCGAAGAGGGCACCAATTCGATGGACTCGCCCATTTTTTTTTGAAGATTTTGTACAAGCTCATCTAAAAAAGCCTTCATTCTGGTTGTCTGCATGTTCTTTGCAAAATAACTGGAATCAAAAGCTACCCTTAATATTGGGCCATTTTTAACTCCTGAACAACTAAAAAAAGAAAAAAAAACAGCAGTAAATAAGAGGTTTCTAATCATGTTCTAAACTATACGACAAATCGATTTATCCTTACACGTCAATCAACTGTTGCATAATAAATCAAAACAGATCAAATGAGAAAAAATCGAGATGGTGTTAAACTGTCCATCGCCATATTCGAGAAAAAGTATTTGGAGATAAGAATGAAGCCGCGCCTTTTTAGATTTTTGAACGTCTTACTCTTCCTTTTTCTTTTAGGTTGTGACAAAAAAACTGAAATCGTTTCTAACCTTGATGAAAGAGAAGCCAATCTAATTGTTGTTTTCTTAGAGAGTAAAGGGATCTCTGCAACAAAAGAGATGATGCCCGTAGCCGCAGGTGCTGAGGGTGGTGGTACAGCAAAGTACAACATAGTTGCCTCGCGCGAAAAGGCAATTGAGGCGATGACACTTCTCAATCAAAACGGATTGCCCAAAAGAGTAGGGCCCAACCTGCTTGAGCTCTTTGCTCCGTCAGGTTTGATGACTTCTGATAAACAAGAAACTATACGCTATCAAGCAGGACTTGCTCAGCAGATTCAAAACACTATAATGATGATTGATGGCGTGATTGATGTTTCTGTGCAAATCTCTTTTCCCCCTGCAGAGGCTGTGGAGGGTACAAACCGTATTACCGCAGCAGTTTTTGTAAAGCACCAGGGAATCGTAGATGACCCCAACAGCCATCTTGAGTCTAAAATCAAACGTCTAGTTTCAGGTAGTGTCAACGGTCTCGAAATCAATGACGTCACAGTTGTTTCCGATCGCTCAAGACTCAATGATATTTCAATAACAAACGATCAGGGAAGATTTGCGCAAGATTTTGTGCAAGTTTGGTCGATAACGATGACAAAAAGATCTTTAGGTATTTTTAGATTTATATTTGGTTTTCTCTTAACGCTTCTTGTAATTTCTTTATCCGTACTAGGCTGGATTCTTTTTAAAGTCTATCCACTTATACGTGATAATGGGGGTTTTAAGGAGCTTTTGATTCCTCTTCCTGTGATGAAAAAGAAAGAGGAGTCCTCAAATCAATAAAGAACTTTTTACCCTAAAGTGGTTGCTAGGGCGAGACGAAAGCCCTTTGAAGTTTCTCGATGAGTCTACAAGACAGGAGCTTAAAAATCTGCCTTTGATGGAACATGCACCTCCTATGCCGTACGATATGATGGAGCTTGAACCACTCCAAAAAGAGTTTTTTATAAAAATGCAGCCCCACCTCCCCTCCCCCTATTTTTTAACTAAAGATCCCCTTAACCGTTTAATTACTTTATCGGATGATCAGCTAAACAACATTTGCCGATTTCTAGGTCTTTTTGATTTATACAATGAGATTAAAAATGTTGTGAGAACCGATATATTTAAATCTCTTAAGGAGGTTTTGTCGACAAAAGAGCTCCAATTTTTGGAAACCTGCCGCACTCAAAATAACCCGGTGCGCCTTCCTAGCATGCACATCGGTGCTTGGGATTTAAAAAAAGAGAGTTTAGACAAAGCGCTTTTCGATAGGGGCAAAACTCGTTTAAGAGGGGCTCTATCGACCGCCTTTGAAACTCTTTTTTCCTTCATACCACCTATTTTTATGCCACCCCCCAAAAAACCCTCCAAAGAAATCACCGATATTTTGTTGAAACAACTCGAAACTGTTCTAAATAGGGCTTTATAAAATGTTACATATCACCAAACAGCGCCCATTTAAAATTCCAGAGGGGCAAAAAATCATCCGCCATCAGGATTGGCAAGAACTCCAAACACTTGATAAGTTGATTCTACAAGCCGAAAAAGAATTAAAAGAGGCTCATGAGCAGCTCGCTCTTGATAGGATCGATGAAGAGAAAAAAGGGTTTTTAGAGGGTTTTGAAAAAGGGGAACACACCTTTTTTAAGCATCTTAAACTCTTTGAAGAGAAAATTCGAGAGATGCGACTTGAGATGCAAAAGTCGATGTTACCTTTAGTCATTAAAGCTACAAAAAAAATTGTAGCAAAAGAGTTAGAAATTTCCCCTGAGACAATTGTCGATATTGTCATGGATGCTATCCAACCCGTCCTTACTTCCAAAATTGTGCGCATATTTGTGCGTAAAGAGGATTTTGCGAACATTGAAAAAGAGAAGCCCCAAATTAAAGCCCTCTTCGAGGCTGCCGAATCTTTTACTATCGGAATGAAAGAGGACTTAGAAATTGGTTCGTGCCTGATCGAGACGGATAAAGGGGTGATCAATTCCTCTATAGATCTCAAAATTAAAGCCCTAGAATCCGCATTTGAACGATTTGGAACTCCCACATGAACTTTTTTTCTTTAGTACTCTATCTCCCGATTTTAGCAACTGACGCGGCTACAGAGCCTATGACAAGCGCCTCTGTTGTCACAAGAATGGTCGTGATTGCAGGCCTCGCCCTTTTGCCTTGGGCAATCATGCTTCTTACATCGTTTACAAAGATGGTAGTCGTTCTTTCCTTACTTAGACAAGCTATTGGAGTTCAGCAAGCACCCCCCAACCAGGTCATCATCGGAATGGCTTTATTGATGTCGATCTACGTAATGTTCCCTACAGGTCTACAGATGTACCAGGAGGCGAGCAGCTTTATCCAAAATCAGCCTAAGACGGAACTTTTTTCAGCAGAGTCGGCCCTTTTTATTGAAAAAGTAGTAGGCGTTGCTAAAGAACCGCTTAGAAAATTCTTACAAAAAAACACGAACAAATCTCATACCACAACATTTTATAAGCTGGCCCTTTCAAAATTTCCCCAAGAGTACAAAAAATCCTTAGCCACCTCTGATTTCATCGTTTTAATTCCTGCTTACATCACTTCGCAGCTCAAAAGCGCCTTTGAGATTGGAGTTTTGATCTACCTCCCTTTTTTTGTGATCGATCTTGTCACCTCAAACATCCTTTTAGCGATGGGTATGATGATGCTTTCCCCATTAACGATCGCTTTACCCCTAAAGCTCCTTTTGCTGGTCATGGTAGATGGCTGGACGTTGATTATTCAAGGGATCGTGCAAACTTATAAGTAGGAGCTCCAAACCATGTTCCAATCAGAAATTTATCAACTTAGCTACCAGGCGCTTCTGCTCATTTTAATTTTATCTGGACCACCTATTTTCATAAGTATGATTTTAGGACTTATCGTTGCAATTTTCCAAGCAGCAACACAAATTCAAGAACAAACTCTCTCTTTCACTATCAAGCTTGTCGCAGTTATGTTTACCTTGATGTTTATGGGAGGAATGTTGAGCGCACAAATAGCGCAGTTCACCTACACCATTTTACAGAATTTTCCCAAATGGAATGGATAGACCCTTTCACCTGGTTACAGATTCTGCAAATGTACCTTTTGGTTCTCTGTAGAATAGGGCCTATTATCGCATTCACCCCATTTTTAGGGGGTAAAATTGTCCCCGCCTCTGGCAGAGCTGGCCTTTTGGTTTTTCTTAGTATTATTTTTCTCCCCTACACAGACTTTAACGCCACCCCAGATGAATCTGTAACTTTCTTCACAGTGTTTTATGCACTAAAAGAGATTCTCATCGGTTTTACAATCAGTTTTTTTGCCTCTATCCCTTTTTTTGTAGCGCAATCAGCTGGAATAATCATAGACTTCGCTAGAGGGTCTTCACAACTCATGGCACAAGACCCGACATTACAAAATCAGGCCTCCACGATCGGGATCATGTTTAACTATGTTCTGATTGCCCTTTTTTTTATGATTAAAGGTCCCGAACATTTTTTTGAGGCTATTGCCCTATCATTTGAAAAATTCCCACTTTATGGGAGTTTTCCGCCTGAATTAACCAATTTAAAATCTCATCTATGGGTATCTATAACAGCGATCATTCAAGTCATTTTCACACTCTCTTTGAAGCTTGCAGCCCCTGCAATCATAGCGATTTTGATGGCGGAGATGTTTCTAGGCATCGCAAATAGGCTTGCTCCTCAAGTGCAAATCGCATTTTTAGGAATGCCCTTAAAATCTTTTCTAGGGCTTTTGCTCCTATTTGTGGGTTGGTTCGCGATTTTAGGTGACATGAAAGAACTTTCAGATCAAATGCTTCAACAAATTAGTACTTTTTTCGCAAAAAAAAATTAAAACAAAAGCACTAAATCTTTTTTTCTTATTCGTTTTAAAAAACCGTTTACACACTCTTTAGAAGCAGATATTTAATAAAATAGTTAGATTAAAAATCAACCTAAAAAACACAAACTAATCTCTAACTATACTTACAGATGATTTTTTTTTAGTTATCCTGTTGACAGTATTTTAACAGCCGTACTAAGCTACACTTACGCATTATTATTTAAGGCTTCAAACATATTTAAAGGGAGAACTTATAATGGAACTCAACTTTCGCAAGTTGTGGACTGTTCTAGGGGTGGCATGTTTAAGTGCTAACCTCGCAGCAGCGCCCGCTTCTAGCAGCGGCTCATCCTCCTCATCCTCTCAGATGAGTAACACCGACCAATCAATGATGGCTTCCGGGCTAATGTACGCCGGACCACAACTCGGTGAAGATGCAACTGGTATTTCACTTGGTGCAGACTATATTCTTTGGCAAGTAGTTCAAGAAGGTCTTGAATCAAACGCCGGCAACTTTTATGCTACAGGCACTAACGCTGGCGCACAAGGCGGAACCAATTTTCCAAAATTCAAGCTCTTGAATGGATTTAAAGTCCATGGACAAGTAACGATCGCAGAGTGTGATGATGTAGATCTATTTCTTCAATACATCTGGCTACAAAGATCTACAGGAACAAACTCAGGAACAGGTGGAAGCCAAGTGTTCCCACTTTACTTCGTAGACCTAGTTGATGACACTATCACTTCAACTGATAACGTAACTTCCTACGCCTCGTCCTACAGAACATCGTACAACGTTCTTGACCTTGAAATGGGTAGATTGTCATCTATCGCTAAAGATTCCTTTAGCATCAGACCTTTCTGGGGTATCAGAGGTGTTTGGAATACACATAGATGGATTGCTTCGTATGTTGGGATTCTGAGCGGGTCACTATCAACAACTAACGTTCTTAACTCCTACCAAAATACAAGTGGTGCAGGTGTAAGAGGTGGATTTGACCTTGCATGGCAATTCTTTGCAAACAGCGAGTATTTCGGTGGATTGAAAATCATCGGTTTGACAGCTGTTTCAGGTGTTTATGGCCGTACATATGTGGATACAACTACAACTCAACAACCAACTCCTACAACTGGAAATAATACTACTGGATCAACATTCTATCTAAACCGCACATCGCTAAATAGACTAGTTCCAATTGTGGATCTTTCTATCGGACTTAGCTGGAATATGAGCTTTGGTGGAGAGAGAGACAATGACTACAATGTGGAAATCCATGCTCTCTGGGATACACAATCCTGGATTGGGTACGGAAGAAACATGACAGCCTATTGGTTCCCACGTGGACCACAAAACCTTACTGTACAAGGTTTCACAATTGGTGCGGAAATCGCATTCTAATTGTTAGGTCTATTCCAACGTAAAAAAACCGAGTCAGAAATGACTCGGTTTTTTTTTCCAATCTCTTTTGATCAAGAATTCATTTGCCTTCCTTTTCCATTATTTTTTATAATACCTAAAAACTTTAAAAATTCTTGATGCAGAACAGCTCTTTTCTTCCACTCCTTTTAGGTCTCTTTTTCTCTTTATGCTATGGCCAAGTTGCCTCAATTAAGGCTTCAGATAGCGACAACTCTTTCAGATGGAAATTTTCGGCTAGTTATCTACTTTGGCAGAATATTGTAGAGGGGCTCGATATGGCTGCTGATAACCTCTATGTCGACTATTTTCCTCCTCCAAATAGAGGTAGAACCTACGGAGTGAGTTTTCCCTTAAAAAGTGGTTTCCAGATTACACTGGGGGCAAATTTACCGAATTACGATGGAGTCAAATTTCAAGCTGTTTATTCTTGGCTTAGTCCCTTATCAAAAGAGAATATCTCCTACGATCCTGTGGTTCAAACGTTCCCATTCTATTCAGTTAAGCCATTTGAAACGGTTCCAAATTCTCACATCTTTGTAATTGAACACCAAGCCACATTTCAATCCTACTACAACCTTTTAGATCTCTTTATCCAAAGAGAGAGCGCGATCGCAACCTCTTTCATGATCTCTCCTTTGATGGGATTAAGAGGGACATGGCAAAAGCAAAAATGGTACACCGATTTATTGATGTTCACTTTAAATCCCGTTGTATCGAACTACCAATACAACTATACCCAAAACTTTGGAGGAGCCGGACCCATTCTAGGGGGCTACTTAAGGTTTTTCCCTTTTAGAAATTTCTCGTTTCTAAAAAGTGTCTCTTTTTTTGGTAAAATGGCTGCTTCAGGTATTTTGGGAAATATTCAAGTCCGTTCTATTTTTAGTGCTTCATCTCCCAATTCTAACTTAACTACCTCATCAAACAAAAAAACCGTTTTTTCAATTGTCCCGGTATGGGATCTGAGTATCGGCCTCTATTTTGAAAAAGAGCTAGAAATACAAAATTCCTTTTATGAGATCTATTTAAAGGCTTTATGGGACACTCAGGCCTGGATAGGTTTCAATAAGATGCAGTCTAGCCTAAAGTTCTTTTCTACCCCCTACTCGATGACTGTTCAAGGGCTAACAATAGAACTCGGGCTTCTCTTTTAAAAATGAATAAACTTTTTTTTCTTTTGATTTTTTACTTTCACTGGGCTCAAGCAGACCTACCACAAATCTATCTAGGTGAAAATCCTGTTAAGGGTAAACTTACTCTTTATCGCTTTCAAAACAATCCTGGATTTGGATCAACACACTTTATTATGGACTCTTTTCCAAATCTTACTATTTTGAGGGATTCTCCAATCGAATCGCGAACCTTTTGGGGACTAGATACTACATTTCAGATCCCGTTATCAAGTACCGGTAATTTTTCCCGATGGAGGTGGTTTTGTTCCAAAAAGAAACATCGTTTCATGCATTACCCCGATTATCTTGACCGAGAGGCCATCTGTTTTTATTACGATATCGATAAAAGCTATTCACCAAAAAACATCCTTTTAACAACCGCCCAGGACGGTTATCTTTTCAATCAAGAGCTCTTACAAAGTGTATTTGGGAGTAAAATCCCTCTATCGAAAACCCTGAATTTAGAACTCACCTTAGGGCTAGATTTCACCCGTTTCAAACAAATATTAACAAAAAAAATCGGCTTTTTAACCCTTGAACATGCTCCAATAGAAGAAATTAGAAATTTCAACACCTCGAACTTTTTTCGAGGGGGTGGACCCGCTTTTGGAAGTCAAATTGAATACACGCCTTTTCCAAAGAACCTTTTTTTAAAAACTCTGCACTTTTTTTCACAAATTGAGAGTGGCTTAGTCTGCGGGTGTTCAGAAATAACGAACAATTTTTTCATCAAAAATGGGACAAAAAAAATCCCGCTATTGCAACAAAATTTTTTTAGATTGAGCCAGATTCCGATGGTGGGTTTTACCCTTGGGGTCGAATTTCGTCCCTATCTTGTATTTTGTGATGGATCGCTTGATTTTTCTATCTTCAATCAAACCTGGTTTAAGGCCGATCGAACCTATGAAGGAACAAAAGACTACAGAGGCGCCGAAAACATCAGTTTAACCGGGTACGCGCTAGGGATAGGTCTGAATTTTTAAAGGGGAATAACAGTTAAAAAATTTGGAGAACTTTTTTGAGTTTATTAAAAAAGGAATCCACCTCATCAAGAGTGTTATAAATACCCAAAGATACTCTTAAAAAACTATTGACTTCAAAAAATTTAAGCGCATTCAAAGCGCATAAAGAACCACTGCGAACCTCTACTCCTTTCTCCCCTAAAAGAAGAGCTAGATCCATCGAATGGACGCCGTTTACAACAAAAGTGATTATCGACTCGCTATCCGGTGCACTCAGAATTTCCACCCCGTTTATAGCTTTTAAACCCTCTCTATAGGCTGATGCTATATGGCCAAAAGTTTCGACTTTTTTTTCAAATATCGCGCTATTTTGAAAATTTAAAGCCTCTTTCCATCCAATTATCTGCGCTATCGCGGGGGTCCCGGCTTCAAATTTTAAAGGGGGCTCTTGAAAATGCATGTCTCTATCCAATTCCAAGATCATATCCCCGCCATAATTTATAGGCTCAAGAAGATCAACAAAGCGATCTGCTATATAGAGTGCTCCCACTCCCGTTGGTCCGTACATTTTATGTGCTGAAAAAGCAAGAAAATCAATTTCGCAATCCACGACGTCTAGCTTCTTATGAGCCAGGCTCTGCGCAGCATCGACAATGAAAACCCAATTCTTTGTCCTACAGATCGCACCCAACTGTTTAAGATCTTGAGTCACTCCAGTGACATTAGAAACATGGGCAATTGTTAGCGCCGAAACATTGGATAGATCCATTTTAAAAAGAGCTTCAAAGTTTACAGCACCACTAGGATGGACCGGTAAATCTCTTATTTTTAAAAGACCTTTTTTTTCTAAAGCTTTGAATGGAAGAAGATTTGCGTGATGCTCCAGAGGAGAGATTAAAATTTCTCCGCCCCCTTCAATGATCTGCATCAGAAATTGTGCCGCCTGGTTTAAACTATCGGTTGCAGCTCGTGTAAAAATAACTCCCTTTACACTAGGCGCTCCAATACGTTTTCTAATCAGCTCCCTAGTCAAATAGAGATCCTTTGTTGCTTCTTGTGCTCTAGGATACAAGGAACGATGCACTGTAGCATACCGACGTCGGTAAAATTCGCACTCCGCTTCAATCACCATTTCTGGCTTTAAAGAGGTAGCAGCAGTATCCAAGTAGAGAATTTTGGAGCCCTTTAGGAGGGTGAACTGCTCTTTAATTACCAAATCAACGTCATGAAGTACTTGCATCAAACAAGCTCCCCGACAATTGTAGACAAACTCCCCTTTATCTCACCTAAGAAAGATTCAATAAGAAGTTCTTTTGCCCTCTGCTGATCAAAACCCCTAGAGAGAAGATAAAACTCATCCTCTTTTGAGGGCTTAGCCACCGTGGCACCGTGCGACGCCTTCACATCATCATGGTACACCTGAATTCCAGGGGAAGTTTTCGCTTGCGCTTGGTCAAACACTACGTTGTTATTCTTCTGAAAACTTTCCGTTTTATGGGCCCCTTTGGCAACATAAATAGATCCCTCAAAACTGGAACGTGCAGATTCCAAAACAACACCTTTAAAAAGCTGGTTGGAGCGCGCATATGGGGATTTATGTTCCACTAAAACATTTACCCCTATCGTTTCCCGTTCACAAAGATGCCAACCTCCCCTTAGATCTACTTCAGCCCCCTCTCCCTCGATAGTCGCAACTATTGTCTCCTGTGTTTTTCCAACGGCTTCCACCCAGCCAATATGCAAGACCCGTGCCGATTTTTTGACTATATAATGAGTTTTAAGCTGAATACTCCCCTTTTGTTCTACGATAGAGGCTCTTTTGATTGAAGCTCCCTCTTCAAGATAAGCTCTTAACTCGAACGCACCCTCCTGAATCGGCTGAACTACCCAACTCAGCTCGGAACCTTTAGATAGATAGATCTCATATTTACTCGGCTCTGAAATTCTCAAGAGTTCCTTTGAAGAAAAATTCTTAGGAACAAATAAAAAACCCTCCGCATCCGATTCACGACCCTCGAAAAAGAGAGGAAACATTTTTTTAGCCACCTCTATCGAAAGAAACTCCAAACCCAGCGGAATCAAATTTGTGTTAAGAAGAGCTTTCATAACCCTCTGCCTCAAGAATTTTAGCCAGGTCTTTATTTCCTGAGCGGACAATCTTTCCATTTTGCATCACGTGCACCACATCCGGTTGAATAAAGTCCAAAAGACGTTGATAATGGGTGATCAAAATGATGCTACGGTCTTTGGCCCGCAATTTTTCTATCGCTTGACCGACAGCTTTTAAAGCGTCTATGTCCAATCCCGAATCCGTTTCGTCCAAAATCGCAAGACTTGGCTCAAAAAGCGCCATTTGCAATATCTCGCTCTTCTTTTTTTCCCCACCCGAAAAATTGGAGTGCAAGTCTCTGTCAATCAAAAGAGGGTTGAACTTCACCATCTCCATTTTTTCACCAAGAACTGCCTCAAAAGCACCTGAAGAAAGGGCATCCAAACCCTTTTGTTTCCTATGAAGATTGTAGGACTCTTTTAAAAACTCTTTGGTGTTAAGACCCGCAATTTCCAATGGGTATTGGAAACTTTTAAAAACACCCTTCAAAGCCCTTTGGTTCGGCTCCATCTCCAAAAGATTTTCCTCTTTGAAAGTCACAGAACCACTTAGAATCTGATAAGAGGGATGTCCGGCGAGTACATTAGATAGACTGGATTTTCCGGCCCCATTTGGTCCCATGATCGCATGCACCTCATTAGCCCCCACCTTTAAGGAAAGGCCGTTAAGGACTTTTTTGTCGTCTACAGAAACCTCTAAATTGTCGATGATTAACATTATCCTACGGATCCTTCTAACTTGATCATTAATAATTTTTTTGCCTCTTGAGCAAATTCTAAAGGCAACTCTTGCATCACCTCTTTGCAAAAACCGTTCACAACCATGCTAATAGCCTCTTCTTTGTCAAAGCCGCGTGATTGTAAATAAAAAAGCATCTCCTCATTCAAACGCGAAGTGCTGGCTTCATGTTCTATCTCAGCTGTTGCGTTTGTAGACTCAATTACCGGAAACGTATGTGCAGAGCAATTTGTATCAATTAACATGGAATCGCACTGGGTATAGTTTCTTGCATTCGAAGCTTTTGGCCCTACCATCACCAAACCGCGGTAAGTATTTGACGAACGATCTGCAGATATCCCTTTTGAAATAATTGTAGACCTCGTGTTTTTTCCAATATGGATCATTTTCGTTCCGGTATCGGCTTGCATTTTTTTATTTGTAAGTGCAACTGAATAGAATTCCCCTACCGAATGGTCACCAATTAAAACGCAGCTTGGATACTTCCATGTAATACTAGAGCCAACTTCTACTTGGGTCCATGAAATTTTCGAGTGATCTCCTAGACATTTGCCCCTTTTTGTAACAAAATTGTAGACGCCCCCTTTCCCCTCTTCGTCCCCTGGATACCAATTTTGGACGGTCGAATACTTGATCTCGGCTCCGCGCATAGCAACAAGCTCAACTACCGCTGCATGCAGCTGTTTTGAATCAAAGGAAGGCGCCGTGCATCCCTCCAAATAGCTTACGTAGGAATCTTCTTCGGCGATGATGAGAGTACGCTCGAACTGCCCTGTGTTTTCTTCGTTTATCCTAAAATAGGTGGAAAGCTCCATAGGGGATCTCACACCTTTTGGAACATAAACAAATGAACCGTCACTAAATACAGCGGAATTTAAAGCTGCAAAATAGTTGTCTGCAATAGGAACAACCGTACCCAGATACTTTTCAACAAGCTCCGGATACTTTTGAACTGCTTCAGATATAGAACATAAAACAACCCCGGCATCTTCAAGTTTTTTCTTGAAAGTCGTGGCTATAGATACAGAGTCAAAAACTAGATCTACCGCAACATTAGCGAGCCTATGCTGCTCATCCAGAGGGATTCCTAAACGCTCGTAGGTTTTACGAATTTCTGGATCTAGATCTTCAATAGAAGCAAGGGAAGGTTTGTTTTTGGGCTCTGCGTAGTAACTAATTTTTTGCAAATCGATCGGATCGAATGAGAGATTTGCCCAATTAGGGGGAGCCATTTCAAGAAATTTTTTATAAGATTTGAGGCGAAATTCCAGCATGAAGGCGGGTTCATTTTTCTTTAATGAGATGCGACGGATCACCTCTTCATTAAGACCTGCCTCAAATACCTCGCTCTCAACAGCTGTTTTAAAACCAAATGGATAGTCGTTCATCAGTCAAATATTTTACCCAATATAAGCTATCCCTGTCAATGAAGCACTTTTAAGGAAAAACCAAAGAAGTAAGAGATTTTTTTAGCATTTTAGAAGATGTATATGCCCCGATTAAACGGGCGCGGCTCTTTGAAAATTTTTTTTTAACTTTTCTAAGTCTTCAGGGATATCCACACCGTACACGGTCTCTTTTGTTTCAAACACCTCTATGGGTATGCCGTAAAATAGGGGCGTCAGCTGCTCCAAGCTCTCAGCTTTATCCAAATAGGAGGGTTCCATCTTGGAGATCTCTAGTAGCGCCGAAGGTGTATAGGCATAAAGCCCGACGTGCTTGAAGTAGAGAATATTCTCTTTTTGATCCCGGTCAAAAGGGATCCTGGATCTTGAAAAATACATCGCACGCCCTTTGGCGTCTGTAACAACTTTTACAACCTGAGGAGCTTCAAGCTCTTCAAGAGTTTTGATCCTTTTTTTGAGGGTCCAGATACGAGATCCCTCGAAGTTTTTACCCGATAAAAGGGTGGAAAATATTCCATTTGTAAGAAGCGGTTCATCGGCTTGAACATTTACGATTTTATTTGCTAATGGAGCCCCATTTTCGAGTGCTTCTATGATTCTTTGGGTTCCATTTTGGGGCCTAGTCGAGGTAAAAATTGTGGGTGCTTTAAAACTTTTTGCAAGTTCAACTGTTATCGGATCATCCGCCAAGATGATCACCTGATCAAACAGATTGGAATTTCTAGCATTTTCATACGCCCACTGTAAAAGGGGCTTTCCTAGAAAATCCTGAAGAATTTTGTGCTTAAATCGAGTTGAATTCAGCCTTGCAGGAATGTACGCTACTGTTTGCAAATAAAAAAACCTTAAGATTACCACTGATTTCCAGGCTCAGGGCTATTTTGCCCACCAGGTGCATAATATGGTCTTTCCGATGGGTCGTTTTTTCCCCGATTATTTTCATCGGTTTCATCCTCATCTGACGAACCTTGTCCAGAATAACCATCTGAAGCCCTGCTGGAGATTCTACCCTGGGAAGTGGAATTAGATCCAGAGGGAGTATTTTGCGATTGTTCAAGATCGTAGCCCTCTTGTGTCGGATGAGAACCGGAGCCCTCAACATTACTGGGTTGTTGGTTGTTATACTGGGAGTAATTTAGCACTGCTTGGTTTGGATCCATACCATTCTGAATATCTTGCCTCACCGCCTGTTTTTGCTGGGGAGTTAATGTCATCCAGTATTGTGTTGCCCCATCATTTAGACCTTCAGGGGGCGTTGGATCAACACTCATATCGTTATACTGATCCTCATCTTGATCCATATTGCGAGATTGTTGGGCTGAAAAGAAAAACTTATGTGCATTTCCTTTATATGTCAGACTTCCTTTAAGGACTGCTATCCCAAGAAGAGTGAGTATAACTAACGACAGGGTATAACGCATACGAATCCTTATAAATTCCAACCGCTTATTTTATTCCTATCGTAAATTTGCTTTAAAATTGTAAAGAAAAAACTACAGGTGTATTAGGCAAATATGGGATCTTTCAAAAAACATTCGTCTTGCAAAGGTTGTAATGAACCGGTGAGCTTCAGCTATAAACAAATCGAAAAAGGGAAAACCAGTTGTTATGGTTTATGTAGTAGATGCCCCTTGAAACAGAATCTTCTGGATCAAAAAATTGAGACCGTTTCCTGTTCGAGTTGCTCTAAGTCTTTAGAGGATCTACAAACATCAGGAACTGTCGGTTGCCTTGATTGCTATACAACATTCAAAGAGACTTGTCACACCCTTTTTAAGGCCCTAAATTTGAGCGAGTTTTCCCCATTAGAGCAGAACACAAAAATTGATATCCAAGAGCTCCAGTCTTCTCTTCAAGAGGCTATCGCAAAAGAGCTGTTTGAAGAAGCAGCGCTAATTCGAGATAGATTGAAAAAAATCACCACAACTTTGGGTGGCACATGATTCTCCATTTTATTAGGAATTTGGATAAAATCCCCTTTGGTTCCTCAGAGGCGGCTCAAATACTTAAAAAAATGCTCCCACAAATTTTTCCTGAGGGAAAATGGCTTGAAAATTTGGAGGAAGTAGAGGAAAGAAAATTAACTAAAGCCTTCTTTTTTGAAGAACACTACAAAAAACTTTTTTTTGATCCACAAAGTGGCCTTCTTCTTGTTTTGGGCTCGTTCGATCACCTGCACATTCTCTATGATGGTCCATACAATCAAATCAAACCCCTCCTTTTTCATTTGCATTCAATTTTCAGTTTTGCCTACGATTCTAATTTCGGATTTTTGACAACAAAGCTCTCTACAACAGGCACCGGATTAAAAGGAAAATTTTTCCATGAGCTGAATTACCCTAAGCTTCCCGCTTTTGTGGAGGCGATTCCCTACGAAGGGGGGTATCTCTATCAAAACCGACTATCTATAGGATATTTGGAATCTACTTTTATAGAAAATTTGAGAAATCTTAGGGAAATGATCCAAAAACATGTGGATGAAATTAAATCAGCAGGAAGCCTGTTAGCTCAAAAAATTTATGATCGGCAATAGTCCTTTTTGCTCTTTATACCAAAATGAAGCATGCTTAAAGAGAATGAACTCTGCAGCGATTTTATTAATAGGCGGCAAAAGCGAACGGTTTTTAGACGCTGTTACCCCAAAACAATTCCATTTCTTGAGTGGAAAACGCGTCTACGAATACGCGCTCGAAACCCTCCTTTTGTCAGGGCAGTTTTCCCAAATTCTTTTAGCCTGCCACAAAGATTGGATTGAGACCCTAAAAAAAGAAATCCAGGAAAAAAGCCCTATTATCAAAATTGTTGAAGGGGGCTCTACTCGTCAAGAATCGGTAAGAAAAAGTCTTCTTCACCTCGAAAAAAATATCGGAAAAGTATTAATCCATGACGGAGCACGCCCTTTTGTCTCTTTTAAAATGATTGACGAGCTTTTATCGGCTCTTGACTTCTACCCTGCTTGCGGCACTTACATCCCCACGCAAGACACCATAGGAGTAGTAGACAAGGGAACTATCCCTCATATACCCGATAGGTCTACATTGCAAAGGGGTCAAACTCCCCAAGGATTTCACAAGAAAACCCTAATTAAAGCTCACGAAAATGCCGAAAAGCAAAACATTTTTGAGGCCACATGCGATGTACAACTAGCATTACGAATTGGCGCAGAAATAAAAAGAGTCGAAGGTGATGAAACAAATATCAAAATAACAACCCCGCTTGATCTTTACCTTGCAGAGCACCTTTTGAGGAAAAGAACGGTTTCAAGTCCTTCAATTATAGATTTTAAGGGAAAAAAAATAGCACTCATTGGAGCATCAGGAGGGATCGGCCAACATATTCATAAAGAGTTGATTTTGGAGGGGGCCGAAGTGATTCCCCTTTCAAGAAGCTCCGCACCTTTTTCGTTAGACCTGCTCAAAACCCCTTCCATAAAAAAAACCTCTCTAGAACTTTTTGAAAAATTTGGCCCCTTGGACGGATGTATTTTTTCAGCCGGTTGCCTGTATAAGGGAGCGGTTCAGGAGTTAAAAGAAGACCAGGTAGAAGAGATGGTAAAAGTCAATTTTTTAAGTCTCATTCCCCTTTTTAAGTATTTGCCACTTAAAAAGGGTGCTTTGTTTATCTTAATTGGCTCTTCCTCTTATTTCAGGGGTAGAAAAGAGATAGGTGTCTACTCTGCAACAAAAGCGGCCAGTATCAACTTATTACAAAGCCTGTCTGAAGAACGCCCGGATCTCAAAATCCAAATTTTTTGCCCAAAACGGACAGACACACCCATGAGAAAAAAAAACTTCCCCTTTGAAGATCCAAATACCTTAGCCGCTCCTGTAGATGTAGCAAAATCTATTTTACAACAGATTAAAAAAAATTCCTCTAAAGGGGAAATTTTAAACGTCATGTAGGAATAAAAAAACTCCTTGAAAAGGAGTTTTAGATACTTTGCACTTTTTAAAAAGTGTGAGACATGTTGGACTCGAACCAACGACCCTCTCATTAAAAGTGAGATGCTCTACCAACTGAGCTAATGTCTCGGTATATTGACCCTTCGGGGATTCGAACCCCGGTTGCAAGGATGAAAACCTTGTGTCCTAGGCCTCTAGACGAAAGGGCCGCGCTAGTGATGGCACTACTATAGCAACACCAGCTATTTTTTCGCAAATATTTTCAAACTTCTTGGAGTTCTTTCTCTTTCTCAGCTAGGGCACCATCAATTTCTTTGATAGCTTGGTCTGTCATCTCTTGCGCTTTTTTCTCCCCTTTCTTTTGCATATCCTCTGTGATTTCATTGGAGGTTTTTTGCTTTTTCAAAAGGTCATTCATCTCTTTACGATGCTGACGAATGGAGACTTTGGCCTCCTCAGCTTTTTTCGATGCTAGTTTCAAAGTTTCAAGTCTTGTCTCTTTAGATGGTGGGGAAAAATTCACCCGCACCTGCCCTTTTTCCATTATAACTTGCGTATAACTTGAGGAATCCTCGATGGCTTTTGCAACCGCTTGCGTCATGGATGGATCATAAAGAACAATCAAAATTTGACGATCATGGCAAGAAATTTGCCCGCAAGATTTTAACGGCTTCATCGCCCCCATCATATCGACTTTGACATGATCTAAGGCCTGCGCAGTGACACGTCCGGAGCGCAATTTTTTCAGCTCCGTTTTGAAATGCTCGATCGTGTCGCTATTTTTCTTTTTTAGATCCATAAATGTGTGTACCTAAATTTTCATTTTTCAGTATTTGATCTAAGACGTCAAAGGAGAATACCCGAATAGGAATCGGATGCTCCCTTAACAAAGCAAAAGCTGTTTGATCCATCACCTTCAAATCTTTTTCTATCGCCTCTTGATAGGTCAATTGCGATAAGCGGTGCGCGTGAGGATCTTTTTTAGGATCTTTATCGTAGACACCGTCCACATTTGAGGCTTTGAGAATTTGATCAGCCTTTAGATCGATTGCGTAAAAAGCTGCAGCAGAGTCGGTCGAAAAATAGGGAAGCCCTGTTCCGTAGGACAAGAAAGCAACTCCTCCCCCTCTTAACCAAGAATCCACTTCTGCTCTTTGATATGGTTGGTCTGTTGCCATAGGTCTTGCTGTAAAAACTCGGCCCATACCTTTTAAATAACTGCTGACAACCTTTGCATTCATGACCGTTGCCAACATTCCCACCTCATCGGCGACACCCCTTAAAATCGAAGAGCCGGCCTCTCTTCCTCGGTACAGATTACCTGCACCAAGAACAACAGCCAGCTCTGCATGCTTTGAAAGCTCGATTAGAGTATCCGCCAAAGAGGCAGCCTTCCCCTCCGAGATCATCGGAGACAGAATTTCTCCTGAGATCTTTAGGACAAAGCGCCTTTTTTGCATGCGATTACACCCCAACTTGTAGTCGAACAAAAGAGGAGATGATCGTCAAATCACCAGCTCCAAGTTCCTTACCTTTTTTACGCACATACTCTTCAATTGTCAAGGACTCATCTTTAATGAATTTTTGCTTGTTCAAGCAGACTTCAGCAAAGTAGGTGTTTTTCTTCCCTTCGATAATTTTTTGTACGACGTTTTCAGGTTTGCCGTGAATTTGCGCACGAGCAATCTCCTCTTCTTTAGAGATGATTTCACTTGGAACATCTGTAGGAGAAAGATAGTGAGGATGCGCTGCTGCACAATGCATCGCTACCTCTTTAGCAACATCTCCCATATGTAGACCCTTGATATCCACTACACAAACGATTTTGCCATCGCCGTGCACATAGATACCATAAGAATGCCCCTCTTTCTTCTCTAAAAGTGTGTAGCGGGTAATCACAATATTTTCGCCAATCTTCCCTACTAAAGCAGCTCTTCTCTCTTCTGTGTGTTCACGAAGAGCTTCGAGTGATTTAGGGTGATTATGCAAAGCAAGCTCTGTAACCGACTGGGCAAAATCCCGATAATCGTCATTACGCACAACGAAATCAGTTTCGCAATTCACCTCTACAACAGCGATGCGGTGCGAATCATCGCAAACACGGATAACACCCTCTTTGGCTTCGCGAGAGGCTTTTTTTGCCGCCTGTGCTAATCCTCTTTTACGAAGATGCTCCAAAGCGAGCTCAAAATCCCCTCCAGCTTCATCAAGAGCTTTTTTGCAATCTTGCATTCCGACTCCGCTCACCTCACGTAAGCGAACAACATCTTTTGCAGAAACTACGCTCATTTTGCTACCTCAGCTACTGACTCTTTACGAGGACGACGTGGTCTATCAGACTTTTTATGTTCGCGCTCTTTTTCGCCCCCTTCCGATTTTTCTGCTCTTTCAGAAGAAGACTCTTCGCGTTGTTGCGGTGCAATCTCCTCTTTTACAGCTTTGATCGCATTAGAAATAGAATCAAGGATCACCTTAACGCTTTTTTGCGCATCATCGTTTGCAGGAATGACGTAGTCAATCAAAGATGGATCACAGTTTGTGTCTACGATCGCCATCACCGGTATGTTCAGTTTTTTTGCTTCTAAAACAGCAATATCCTCTTTGCTTGGATCTACTACGATCATCAAGCCCGGAGCGCGGCGCATACCACGAATTCCAGAAAGGTTACGGCTAAGTTTCACCTGGTCTTTTCCAAGAAGTAGGCGCTCTTTTTTTGTGTACTCATTGTTTTCAGACGAGAGTTTCTTTTCAAGATTCTCAAGCTTCTTAACAGACTTACGGATCGTGGAAAGGTTTGTCAACATTCCGCCCAACCAGCGCTCAGAAACGTAAAATTCTTGGCAAGCTTCTGCAGTCTCTTTGACTACATCTTTTGCCTGTTTTTTTGTCCCAACGAAAAGGACGCTTTTGTGTTTAGACACAATCGAGCAGGCCGCTTCGATGGCCTTTTTGAGTTGATGTACAGTCTTTGAAAGATCGATGATGTGGATACCATTCTCTTCAGAGAAGATAAAACGTTTCATTTTTGGATTCCAGCGACGCGTTTGGTGACCAAAGTGTGCACCCGCCTCGATGAGCTCCTGAATTGTTGGCTCTTTGTGGCTCAAAATAACTCCTTAGCATTCCCCTCTCCAGGCGCCTTCCTGGGCGATAGTGTTCGTTTATGCCAAAGTCACATCAAAAATTGTTTTTACTTTAGGAGAATTCTATCGCTGGTAAAAACGATGGACCGGCCGGCTGGGTCGAGAATAGCAGATTTTACTGTTTTTTAAAAGGGGAAAAAGGGTTTTTTTAGAGAGTTCAAAAAGAAAAAGCGCCCAGTCGGAATCGAACCGACACCAACAGCTTGGAAGGCTGAAGTTCTACCTTTAAACTATGAGCGCTCAAAAGGTACTTAAAGTATTCCAGATCAGCCCATTTTTTGAAAAGTGAAAAAGCAAGCTTTCATATTCAAAAAAAAATAACCTATTTTGAAATCTATTTTTCACAAACAAAAAAAGCCCCTTTTTTATAAAATCTTTCGACTACCCACTTCCCAAAAAAACTTTTTTTTAAGAGACTGTCTTGATGCGTGGCTCCTCCACAAACCAACCCCTTATAGCACTATTTTTATTTGGGTTTATTTTTCTTCTCTCTTTTGGCCGAATCGCCTATCTTACGCTTTTTTTACACGACTCCTATTTAGAGCAATCTAAAAGCCCTCGCGAGCTTTCGATTCACGTAGAACCCGATCGCGGAACCATTCGTGACCGATATAATAGACCGCTAGTGATCAATCGAATTGCGTATGATGTGGGGGTTACTTTTGATAAAATCGCTCTGATTCCACGAATCACAATCAAAAACGGTCAAAAAACTTTTCCCCGAAAAGAATATATTGAGCAACTAGCCAATTTTTTAGCAGACAACCTAGGAATCGACCGGCAAGGGATTGAGGATCTCATTTTTTCTAAATCGGCCCTATTTCCCAACACTTTTTTTCCGCTGAAACAGGACGTAAAAGAGGAAACATTCTATCGCTTGAAAATGGAAGAGCGCAGCTGGCCCGGGCTCGATGTAAAGATACGCTCCAAGCGCCAGTATCCTCAAGGACCGGTTGGCCTTCATATCTTGGGTTCAGTGGGTCCCATTCAAAACACGCAAATGGCCTCGATTCAGCATGAGTTAGAGACTTTAAGATCTTTTTTTAAAAAAAGAAAAGAAAAAATCCCAGCTCCCCTGCCAATCGGCTATTTTTCAATACAAAAAGCTCAAGAAAGATACCAAGAGCTTCAAAAACTGCACTATCGTTTGAACTCTTACATGGGACGCATGGGTGTTGAGGAAGTTTATGACAACCACTTAAGAGGTTTTCCCGGAAAGGAGCGATTCGAAGTGGATGTAAAGGGGCGCTTTTTAAGAAAACTCCCCGAGTCGGTAGATGCGCTACCGGGAAAGAGGCTTTTACTCACAATGGACTTAGAATTGCAAAAACATGCTGAAGAACTTTTAATCAGAAACGAAAAAGAGCGTGATGAGCAATTCAAACTTTTGAGTATCGATCACAGCAAAATAGCCTCGCCGTTCATAAAAGGGGGTGCAATTGTTGTCATGGATCCCAAAACTTCAGCTGTTTTAGCTCTAGCATCCTATCCGAGAATGCACCCTGAAATGGATCCAAAAATGTGGCTGGAATCCAGTGACCATATCTTGGAAATTTTTGACGGGGAAAAGCCTTTGATGAAAGAGAGGCAAGACCCTAAAACAAAAGAGTGCTTTTTTGAATCGACCTATTTGACTTACGAGATGTTTTTAGACCAGGTGTTATCTACAGACTGTCAAGTAAGAAAGTCTCTTGCAAAATTACACACTGTAGGAAAAATGCTGTTCTTACAACAAGCTGTACAAGCTTTGTTACACCATTTTCAGCAGCAATCGGTGCAAATTCTTTTAGATGGACTTTATGGAAATGATGCAAAAGAGATCCATTTTGTAGTTCCCATAGACCTTTTGGGAGAAAAGGAGTTTTTAGATCCCCTATTTTCCAAAATTCGTCACTCGAAAGACCGGTTGTTACTGTACGATCTTTGCCATCTTTTTGCACCACTAGAAAATTTTAGTGACCCTTTAAAAATAGCCCTAAGCGACGAGCCTATTGAGCATTTTGTCGCCTTATGCCAACAAATTCGTAAATTAGAAAAGGAGGTGATACGACAAAGCCGCACCCTTTTCAAAAACACCTACATGCCTATTTTTAGAAAAAATTATTTTCCCTCCTATTTAGCCAAAGTGCGAAAAAATGGGGGAAAACTCCCTTATCTGGATTACCTAAAACCCAAAGAAGAGGATTTTTTTGAGACTTTTTACGAAAAAAATCGTTCGCTATTGATCTCATCGGCACTTGTTGGAGCTAATATCGCCCCTCTATTTGATCCTAAGTTTTGCCTTTGTCGTGAACTTGCAAAAACCCCTTCAGTTGCACAAATTCAAAGAAGATTACAGGATTTTCCTGCCCATCTACTCCAAAATTTAATTCATGTTGTGCGCACAAGCAAAATGCTTGAAGGGCGAGAAAAACAACTTGCCCAAGCTTTCTATCCCAAGCACGGATTTGGTTTTAGCCGCTCATTCGCTTATCAGGAATCTGCTCCGCTAGGATCTATTTTCAAAATTGTCTCGGCTTACACAGGGCTGAAAAGACACTTAGAAAAAGAATTGGATTTTACAAAGCCGTTTGATCCCAATCCTTTGACAATACGAGATGAGGGTCCCAAAAAAGATGCATCTGATCCCAAAAATATTCTCGGATTTTTGCAAGACGGAACCCCGATCACCCGTAATTTTCGTGGAGGACGCCTTCCCAGAAGCGACCACGCTATCGGTAAATGTGATTTAGAGCGTGCTATTGAGCAATCCTCCAACATCTATTTTTCTCTTCTTGCGGATGGCGCAGATGAGGAGCTTTTGAATGCCTCGAAATTGATGGGTTTAGGCAGCCGCACCGGCATAGATCTACCAATGGAGATCGGAGGAACTCTGCCTTTTGATCTCAGCTACAACAAAACCGGTTTATACGCCTTTGCAATCGGCCAGCACCTACTGACAGTTACCCCTCTACAAGTAGCTAATTTACTCGGGGCATTAGTCACAGAAGGGCAACTCAAAAAACCCCACGTGGCTCAAGCTCTTTTAGGAGCTTATACACCCAAACAAACTAATAACAAACGCTTTCGACAATACTTCGCCCCCTTTCAAGTGGAACCGGCGATTTTTTCTGAGACGTTGAATCACACTCTTCGCCCCTTTATTTTACCTTTTGAACCGGTCACAATGCAGGCTTTTGCTTTTCCGCGCGAGCTCTCTTATCCACTGCTTAAAGGGATGCATAAAGTTCTGAACGGAGAACGGGGAGGTGCTCGCCCAGAGGCAATTCGTACCTACTTCAAACACCCCGAGTGGAAAAAAGATTATCTAAAATTGCGCCCCTCCATGATCGGCAAAACCGCTACCGCGCAGATCAGTTACCGCCCCTTTTTAGATAAGGAGGGGGATTCAGCACTTGTAAAGCACACCTGGTTCGCTTTAGCACATTACGACGAGAATTTTCCTATGTTTGAAAACCCGGATTTAGTTGTAGTAGTCTATTTGCGGTTTGGAGATTATGGAAAAGAGGCACTCCCTTTAGCTGTAGAAATGACAAAAAAGTTTCTTCAGATTCAAGAAAATAGAAAAAACCCCTCTTAAATCTTGTCTATGATTTCTGTTGCCAGGGGAAATTCTTGGGGGCAAGCATCTACAGCCTTTAAAAGGCGCTTTGCAGCTAAAACAGCCGACTCCAAATAATCTTGAGTTCTCGAAAGATAGGCCGCCATAATGCCGCCTAATACATCCCCAGCACCCGCAGTAGCAAGCTTGGGCTGAGCCTCTAAAATGACGTAGGGTTTAGTTTCTTTGGGATCAAAAATCCATGTAGGGGCACCCTTTTCAAAAAGAATGAAATTCTCTTTTCTAGAATTGCACAAAAAACGCATTTCAGCCCCATTGGGCGTTACAATAGCGAAGGGTTTTTTTAATCGGTTCACATAAAAAGGGATGGCTCCCGCATCAACTATCAAAGGTTTGGGATGGTCAACTAGGGTATCAAACACCTGTTCAACGAACTCTTTTTTTGATTCACTTAACCCAGGACCGATCAAGACAACATCTAACTTAGGCAACCACAACCGGAACTCTTCTATGGTTTGCGGTGAAAGAACGGCTTCCACTAAAGGTAGGTGAAAATCACTATCACAAAAAAGGCGCACCATACCCGCACCGGCTCTGTGGGCTGCTTTTGCACTCATGTATGCTGAGCCCTCCATCCCCAGTGAGCCGGCTATAATACCGACATAACCTCTGTCATATTTGTGTACCACCTTGGGTAATTCAGGCTCTTTGAGCGAAGACAAACGGACCACCCTAGAGACCTCTTCCATCTGATCCATGAAGACTTTTTTGAGTCCGAAATCGACAAGCTCGATGGTTTTGTAGGCTTGATACCCAGCGTTAACCATATGTCCTAATTTATAGGTGCCAATTGCTATGCAATGTGTTGCTTGGATGTGAAAAACACTGACAAATCCGGTGCTACCATGGACGCCTGACGGGATATCTACCGAAAGAATGGGCAAACCACTACCATTTGCAGCTAATACTTGATGGGCCTCTTCACCAAGAATCTCTCCATGAAAACCAATTCCATATAGAGCATCCAAGATCACACCCTTTCGATCCAAATGGTCTAACCCCTCGAAGAGCTCGTAGCCAAGTTTTTTTAGAGTTTGTATAGCTGCAATCCCGTCTTTTCCGTTATTGCCTTTTCCAATAAGGCAGTGAACCACTGGGCAAAGATGGTGTTTTTTTACGTAACGATCTAAAGCATACGCGACTTGTTCTGCGGCTCTTTTATTATAGAGGCGAGGATCTTGACCTTGAGCGATGCTCAGGTCCTCTATGCGCTGCTCCTCTTCAGAGGAGACAACCTTATCAAAAGGAATCTCGTAGGCCTTCAAAAAATCTTCCGTACTTCTTGATCCACACCATAACCTTCAAACAAAATCTTGTAAACGATTTGAGCTATAGGCAACTCAATCACGCTGTGAATGGCTTGAGCAGCAAACGCCCCCTCAACTACCATTCCAACGCTACCCCTTGCCTCCTCAGGGGACATCCCATGGGCAATATTGATTCCGCATTGAAAATTACGACTTTTTTCGGAGGTGCAGGTTAAAATAAGATCTGCTAAGCCGGAAAAATTTTCCAGACAAGCCTCGTTCATTCCTCTAAAGCGTAAGAGCTTTTTCATCTCCTGATAGGCTTTGGTGATCAATGCTGCTCTAGCATTTTTGCCATAACCCAAACCCTCAACTAAACCACAAAGAATCGCATAGATATTTTTCACAGCGCCACTAAGCATGCAGGCGATCGGCTCATCTGATTCTTCTGTGTGAAAAAAATCCTCATCAAAAACTTGTCCAACAGCTCTTCTTAGCAAAGGGTCTGATGAGGCAACAGTGGCGCATGTTGTAAGTCTTGCAAGGACCTCATCAGCGAAAGTTGCCCCACTTAAAACCGCCAGATTCTGCATTCCGATCTCTTTTGCAATTTCATAGAGAGTGTGGCATTTATGGTCGATTCCTTTTGAGGTGATAAGAACCGGGATTCTACAGTCTAGATCTTTTAAAGCCTGCATCACAGGTTTAAAGCCCTGCGATGTTACCGACTCAATCAAAAGATCTGCATTTTCAATCGCGTCTTTTAAATTCTCATGCATTTCAAGCGAGTTATTCATCGAAACTATGGGAAATCGGGGGTGTTTTTTTTGTCCCCGGATCGAGTGTATCACATCTTTTTCGATCGAATACATCCGCACTTCTACATTTTTTAAAGCCTGAGATAGAGCAAATGCCCAAGCTCCGCTGCCTAAAATTGTCACTCGTTTCATTTTCATCGTAATACCCTTAAGGCCTCTTCTAAACTGTCTTCTCCGATTGCCCTTTTGATAGGTAGAAAGTGAGACAATCGGTCCACCTCTACCACTTTGTAGCTTTTTGCCAAGGGAAAGAAATCAAATACAAATTTTTCATTTTTATAGACTCTCTTTCCCTGATGAATTTTCTCTATACGATGGATTTTAACCATTTTATCCATGGTTGCGGCTCGCCTGAAAAAATCCAAGGTTGTGGAGAAAATTCCGGTATAGGCAAGTCCGTTTGAGCTTTTTTCTACCGTATATTCTCTAACACTAAGCTTGTCCTCTTCAATAAGAGTGCCCACAGATTCTAAATGGGATCTTTTTTTTACCCCCAGAACAACTAATTCTTCAGCAGTATGTAGAAAGGGAGAATAGGGCTGACAAAGAGGGTTATCTACAGGGCAAACAACGACCCGTTCTACGCTATCTTTTAGAAAATTTTGGTAGCTAGGACTTGAATAAAAAGCTCTAAAAAGATCCCCATTACCCATCGGGCTTTCTAGAAAAAGCCCCTCAACAGTTGCCGATTTTTGGATAAAGAAATCTATCTTTTTCTCAAATTTTAAACCTAAAACATGCTCTACAATCCGCTCATGATTTTTGTTGGAGGTCATGATGGCTACATTTTCGGGACACCTTTCGAGAATTCTTTTTAAAAGAGATGAGTTGTGGATTTCCACACACCCTTTGGGAATATCCATCTCCAATCGGGAAGCATCCCCTGCCGCTAAAATCACAACACCATATTTTTTCATATCAAGGTCAGATTTATGATTTTTCAAAAAAATTCTTTGGTCTAGTTTTTTAAAAATTCTAACAACTGCTCGGTTTTAAAACAAAAAGGGTTTTTGTTAAATCCCAAATCATCATTGAAAAAAGTTTTTTAGAACTGTTTGTAGCACCGTTCAGAATCGGGTTTCATCTCGGAAATCTCCTCTTTTCTCGCCAAAGAACTCCTAAAAGGGGTATAGTCTGAAACCTCAAGAGGAGCTAAAAAGCAATTATGCCCTTTTTAAGCCTTTTTATTTCTCTATTGATTACAGCAATTTGGGGTCTGAATTTTGTTGTCATCAAGTACTGTCTTGTCGAAACCAAACCGCTTGCCCTTTGTGCGCTCCGTTTTTTTCTGTCTAGCATCCCCTTTATCTTTTTTATAAAAAGACCCAAAACCCCCTTTTGGCTTTTGACTCTCTACGGAATTGTGATGTTTGTGATCCAATTCGGACTCCTTTTTTTAGGACTTTTTCTTGGAATGCCGGCGGGGCTCGCTTCGCTACTTCTGCAGATACAGGTTTTCTTTAGTGTTTTTATAGGAATTTTTGTTTTCCAAGAAAAAATTCGTCTTTGGAATGTGATAGGTTGCTTAATCTCTTTTGTGGGGATTGGAATTGTGATTGCCCATCTTGATAGCTCCATATCGGCTCAAGGATTACTCCCTATTATCGGAACCGCGGTCTGCTCAAGCGCTGGAAACTTGATAACCAAGAAAATGGGAAATGTAAACAGCATTTCGCTTGTTGCATGGGGGAGCTTTATTGCGTGGCCCATTTTATTTTTATTAAGCCTTTTCATTGAGGGACCAGCGGTCTTGATAAATACTATTCTCGATCAAAAAATTGATTTTTGGATCGGGGTGGGCTATATCACCTATCTTGCTACGCTTTTTGCCTATGGTGCATGGAGTTGGCTTGTTACAAATTATCCTCTAAAAGCGGTCACCCCCTTTACACTCCTTACGCCCATTTTTGCTCTTTTAGGGGCTGCGATCTTCTTGAATGAACCACTTGTTTTGTGGAAAATATTTGCGACCATTCTCGTTTTAACAGGTCTTACAATCAGCCTTTTTGGGCATCATGTTCTAAGATCTTTTGCTCGCTTTGATTAGAAATTTATTTGACTCATTTCATCAAAAAATATAATATTTTGTAGGATATAATCCAAAAATAGCCGGACCGATTTGAAAATTTCTTGTCCGCATCCTAAACTTTTTACGAACTAAGGGGGTCCCATGGCATCCATGACCTTAATCCTTTTCGGCACGTTAGGTTTCTTGCTCTTACTCTCCATCAAGCTTTATCAACGCTGTCCCTCAAATAAAATTTTAGTTATTTATGGCCGAGTGGGCTTTGGAAAAACCATTCAGTGCCACCACGGGGGTGGACGGATCGTTTGGCCTTTGATCCAAGGGTATGCATTTTTAGACCTTACACCCAAGACCATACACATCTCTTTAAAAGGGGCTTTGTCTCAACAAAATATTCGCGTGAACATACCTAGCACCTTTACTGTAGCCTTGGGGGTAAGCCCCGAAATCATGCAAAATGCTGCTATTCGCCTTTTAGAACTTGATGCGCGTAGTATCGAAATGATGGCTACCGAAATAATCACAGGTCAACTTCGTTTAACTATTGCCTCGTTGAGAATTGAGGAGATCAATCAAGATCGTGAGAGATTTTTAGAAGCGATTAAAGACAACATAGAAGAGGAGCTCCACAAAATCGGTCTTACTCTTCTAAACGTCAATATCACCGACATTACTGATGAATCAGAGTATATCGATAGCATAGGAAAAAAAGCCTCCTCAACAGCTGTGAACCAGGCCAAAGTGGACGTTGCCGAACAAGAAAAGCAGGGAGAAGTGGGTAAAGCTTCTCAGGAAAGGGATTGTAGAATTCTTGTCGCCAGCTACAATGCGGATGCAGTGAAAGGAGAAAACGAATCGGCTGCAGAAATCGCTTCTACGAATGCGATGCTTGCAGAAAAAGAGGCTGAGGCTAAACGCAGAAGCCAAACAGCTCTGCAACAGGCGGAAGCGGAGATCCAAAAAGCCAAATCCTTAGCTAACACAAGACGATTGGAGGCAGAACAGATTGTCCCCCAAGAAATCGAAAAACGCAAAATTGAAATCGAAGCTCAAGCAGAAGCCCAAAGCAAAATTTTAGTAGCAAAAGGGGAAGCAGAGGCGATTTTATTGATAAAAGAGGCTGAGGCTTTAGGAATCCAAAAAATTTTGGACGCAAAAGCACGAGGTTATAAACAGCTTATCGATGCTTGCAACCAAGATGCTCAAAGTGCTTCTACAATGCTATTGATGGAGAAGCTCGAGACTATGGTTTCTCTACAAACGGAAGCGATAAAAAATATCAAGATTGATAAAATCACTGTCTGGGATTCGGGAAATCAAGGAGATAACCAAAAATCTACGACATCAAACTTTTTAAGTCAGTTTGTCAAATCCCTACCACCTTTACATGATGTGGCAGGAATGGCTGGATTAAAGATGCCTGATTACCTAGGAACAGTGAAAAGTGCGAGAAAGACCTCAGAAGAGGAACTGCAGCTGCATTAAACTCAATAAATAAAGATCCCGGCCGCTTTTTTTAAAACAAAAGCGACCCGGATCTTATTTTTCAAAAGCAGTCATTTTAAGAACTAATCCCTTTTTTCTTGAAAGTTCGCCAAGACCACTCCGGAAAATTCTTTTATCTCTTTACCAAGGGGCATCGCTTTGACGATAACATGTTGTAAATCCGATTTGGAGTGGCTTACGATTGCCTCTTCAAACAACTCAATGGGATAACTATCAAAAAAGGGTTTTGTCCCCATCACAAGTGTTTCTTTACCATGTAAAGGATAGCATGTGATTTTAGGCTTTGCGCTTATTGGCCACAAAGGTTTATCCAAACCTCGGTAAGCATTATAACTCAATAAACCCAACGCCCTAGAATGGGGTACACCCTCTTTTGCGTTTGGCCATCGGTACTCACCACTAAATGGCAGATAACAAGTTCCCCGTTGCTCTTTAAGAGCTTTCAACGCCCTGTCCAATCGCTGAATATCTTTTTTAGACGAGAAATTTCTTATATTACTCAAAGGGATAGCGCCCCCTTTGGCACCTTTTTGAATAATATAAGCACGCGAATTTCCAAGTGTTGCAGTGTATATAAGGGCATTCTCGTGATCAATAAGGCACACAATTCCCCCAGCCCCCTGCTGAGTAAAGATCCGGTTGGATAAAACGTTTGCCTCCAGTTCATGGAATGTGCGTAATAGCACCTCTTTGGGGGAATGGCCTTGTGAAACTAAAGCTTTTAGTACCACTTGGCATCTCGATTGCAAAAATTCGGCTACATCCCTTCCATTAATCCCCTCAAAAAGGGTGAATGCTGTGACAGGATTTGTCGGATCTATTCTCTGATCGACTTGCCTTAATTCAGTTCTGTGAAATTCTTTAAAAATAAAACATTCGCGACAAATGACACCGTTTGTTCTTTTTGCCATTTCAGTACGGACATGTCTCTCATAATCTGATGGATTCATCCTTAAAGTCCCTTTTTCCGTTAAGGCCTTGAAGAGATTTTTCATCAGTTTTTCCCCTTCTTCAGGGGCTATTCTTTCTTTACTAAATATGGATGCAAGCCCTCTTCGTGAGGTGCATCCCATCCCAAAAAAATCGGTGATGCTATCAAAAAATCCTTTTTCGCTCTCTTCAGGAACCTTTCTTGTCCTGCCACAAAAATCGAAAAAAGAACCGCCTACAGTTTCTGTAGAGCTTCCTGGTTTTGTACTCATAGCTAAATCTCCTTAACTATTTAACCCAGTATGCCTATTCAATCTATATAAGTAAAATTTTAATTTTGCATTAAGAGTCAAAAATCGCCTCTTAACGGGGTTTAAAGAATATTTTTAATTTTTTTAAAACCGATTTTTAAAAAAGAGATGGCGCTTGCTGAAGATGAGATTTTTCTTCTATAGTGAAAATAGACAAAAAATTGACCCTCTATGAAAAAAATCATTTTAGGATTTGACCCGGGGACCGAAAAAACCGGCTGGGCTCTTTTAACTCAAATTCAGGGTAAAATCCATCTCATTGAGGCCGGGTTCATCGCTATAGCCTCAAAAAATTCTCTTCAAAAGCGTTTAGGAGAATTGCTTCGGGAGGCGACAAAAATTCTTGAAAAATTTTCGCCAGACCAAATTGCTATTGAATCCCAATTTGTGGGATTGAACCCGAGAGCAACTATGGCTATTGCGATGTCCAGAGGGGTAATTTTAGCAGCTGCAGACCAAAAAAACATTGAGGCATTTGAGTATTCACCGGCCGAGGCAAAAAGGGGGATCACGGGAAAAGGGAATGCAACAAAAGAGGAGGTGCAAAAAATGTGTAGGCTTCTATTTCAACGCCCTTTTGAAACCCCGTTTGACACAACTGATGCGATTGCGTTAGCCTACTGTCATCTCAACCGGATAAAAACAGGAATCGTATGATAGAGTGTGTCGAAGGTAAACTGATCGATTTAAACGGACAAAAAGCCACCCTTTTCGCCTATGGAGTAGGTTATGGAATATGGATCCCTTTAACTACTTTCGACAAAATCTGCCACCGTTTAGGCGAAACGCTTTTATTATACACCTCACAAATTGTTCGGGAAGACTCCAATCGCCTATTTGGTTTTCTTGAAAAAGAGGAAAAAAAACTTTTTGAGACTCTTCACCCTCATATCGGCCCCAAAACCACCTTGTCCCTACTAGGACACTTATCAAAAGAAATTTTAAAAAGAGCCATTGAGTTGAAAGAGGTACAAACGCTCATCAAAGTTCCAGGGATAGGAAAAAAATCGGCCGAAAGAATTATTGTCGAACTCAGCGGTAAACTGGACCCATTTTCTCAAGAAAATTCTTTAATAGAAGATGGTGTGCAGGCTCTTGTGAATATCGGTTACTCGAGTGTAGAAGCAAGAAAGAAAATCTTAAAGGCTCAAGAGAGTGTGTTAGAAAAAACCGATCTTCAAGAGCTTTTGAAAGTTGCCCTGCAGACAAAAATCTGCTAATATTGTCGCCTTATGAGCGAGAAAAAGACTATTACAGCGATCGCCACTCCCCCCGGAGATGGCGGGGTAGGGATTATCCGCATCAGTGGCCCTGAGGCTGTGGAGGTTGCAAACAAAATCATTCAAATCGATCTCACTTATAAAGAGAGCCATAGGGTCTACCTTACTAAAGCTTTGAGTCCTTGTGGAGAGATTCTTGATGAGGTCTTAGTTTTTAAGATGCTCTCTCCACGCTCATTTACCGGAGAGGACGTTGTAGAAATTCAATGCCACGGTGGTCAGCTCATTTGTAAAAAAATTTTACAAGCTGCACACATCGCAGGGGCGAGATTAGCCCTTCCCGGTGAATTTACACTTAAAGCTTTTATGAATGGCAAAATCGACTTAGCAAAAGCCGAGTCGATACAAATGATGATCCATGCAAAAAATGATGCCGCCTTGAAAGCGGCCAAAAATCAGCTTGAGGGGCTTTTATCCAAAAAAATTCTCTTTTTCCAAGAGGAGCTCTTTTATCTGGCTGCTATTTTGGAAGCGTCAGTAGACTACCCTGAGGAGGGGCTAGAATTTATCACAACTGAAGAGTATCTAATAAAACTCAAAACAATTATCGACTCATTAACAAAACTTAAAAACACCTTCTACACCGGAAGCACGCTCAATACCTCGACAAAACTTTGCCTCATTGGAGCGCCAAATGTTGGAAAATCCTCACTTTTAAATGCTTTGATGGAAAAAGAGCGCGCTATTGTCACCCCTATAGCGGGAACAACACGTGATTTGATTGAAGGGGAAATTCATCTTTATGGGCACCATTTTACCTTAATTGACACGGCTGGTATTAGAGATACCGATGAAAGTATTGAAAAGGAGGGGATACGCCGCTCTTTGGAGGCCATTGAAAAGAGTGATTTGGTCCTCTTTTTATTAGACGGCTCTCGCCCTTCAACCGACTTTGAAAACCTGCTTTTTTCTGAAATGGATCCACAAAAGACGATCGTAGTTACCAACAAAGCGGATCTATTAGAACCATCCCGAAAACACCAAGGTGTTTTAATTTCTGCGAAAAATTTGACCGGATTAGACGTGCTCAAAGAACTTTTGGTACAGTGGATAGAAAATCAAAACGGCCTCTTATCAAAAGAGGAGGTTATTTTAGTTAAGGAGCGCCACTTCAAGGCTATTGAGCAGGCTGTTGCTTTTTTGAAAACAGTCCAAGAGGGGCTAGAAAATGGAGTGGGTGGAGAACTTTTAGTGATGGATATCAAATCGGCTATCTACTCGTTATCCGAAATCATCGGCAGAAACGTATCTGAAGAGGTTCTTAATCAAATCTTCAGCCACTTTTGCGTAGGAAAATAGATCGTATGAGAAAATCGCTAAAGGCCTCTATTATCCACGATTTATTAAACAATACCTATCCAAACGTAGATGTTCCTCTCAAGCACCGTTGCCCTTTTACTCTTTTGGTCGCTGTTTTGTTATCTCAACAAAGCACGGATAAAAAAGTGAACGAGATCACTCCTTTCTTGTTTGATTCTGCCGACTCGCCAAAAAAAATGGTCCTTTTAGGAGTTGATGAGATCCAAAAAATCATCCGCCCGATCGGATTATCCCCACAAAAAGCAAAAAATATTACCTCCCTTTCTAAAATGCTTCTCGAAAATTTTAAGGGAGAAGTTCCTCCCAAATTGGAGGAGCTTATGCAACTTCCGGGTGTGGGGAGAAAAACAGCCCTATGCGTTTTAGCCCAAGCTTTTGGCCACGATGCTTTTCCAGTTGATACCCACATCTTACGTCTTGCAAATCGCTGGGGGCTCTCATCCTCAAAAAACCCTTTAAAAGTTGAGGAGGATTTGAAAAAACTTTTTCCAAAAAGCTCTTGGTCCAAAGTACATTTGCAAATTATTTTTGCCGGACGGGAATTTTGCAGGGCATCTCCTCATGATCCAAAAAAATGCCCTTTCTGTTCAGCTATTAAAAAACCTGCGCTTTAAAGAGATGCGATGGGTTGACCCATTTTAATCAACACCTCTCCGTCTGGAAAATGGAGATCCTCCTCAACAGAAACCCCCTCTTTCAAAAGAAGAACGCACATGGAACCGCCAAAAGAAAAGTGTCCAATTTCGTCCCCTTTTTTGACCTCGTCTTCCTCCTTAACTTTAAGATGGATCGTACCAACAAAAGTTGCACCCACTAGAACCATAGCGTAATTTTCAAACTCTAAGAGAACTCTTTTGTTCTCCTGTAATATGGACAGGTTCTTTTTTAGAGCAATAGGAGAAACAGAAAATAGAGGCCCTTTCATCTTTTTAACCGACAGGACCCTTCCGTCCAAAGGAGCATGCAATCTATGGTAGTCTTGCGGAGCTAAACGAACTGTTAGAATTTTTCCATTTTCAAATTTTTTTGCCAGTTTGGTGTCGTTTACCAACTTTTCCAAAGAAAAACTTTTTCCTTTCACATCAAAAGTTTTTTCCTCTATGAGCTTTACCCTACCATCTGCGGGACTTACAAGTTTTTTTTCATCACTATGTATGGGGCGAGCTGAGGCCTTTAACCTCCTTTCAAAAAAGTCTGAAAAACTTGAAAAATTTTCTGTAAGAAATTCGCTTCTATTTACATGATATTTTTCTATAAAAGGGTCTATAGAATTTTTACTTAAAGGTGTTTTTTGAAATTTCGCGTAAGCCCAGCCCAAAAAAGGGACATAGGCTATAAGGAAGCGGGCTATTTTACTAATCAGATTGTCTTTATACAACCACACTAAGGCATTTTTCGCTGGGGGTTGCTCTTCAAATATTTCTTTTGTTTCTCTGTCGAGTAGTTTAATCGATGTCATAAAAATTGATTATATCTTTCACATCGTTTATGCTCAAGGATCAAGAATTAGGGTTTTTTCATGATTTTCGACCTTTTAAAACGGATATTTGGCACACAGCAGACTCGCACGGTCCGCAAGTACTTCAAAATTGTTCAAAAGATCAACAAAGAAGAAGAAAAACTCCAAACTCTTTCAGATGATGCGATTCGATCAAAAACGGCCGAATTCCGCGCCCGTCTTAGAAAAGGGGAGACAACGGACGATCTTATGATCGAAGCTTATGCTGTCGTGAAAAATGTTTGCCGACGCCTCGTAGGAACCGATGTGCATGTATCGGGGTATGACCAAAAATGGGACATGGTCCCCTACGATGTGCAAATCGTCGGAGCAATTGCGATGCATAATCAAACGATTTGCGAAATGCAAACGGGAGAGGGAAAAACGCTTACGGCCTCTATGCCCGCTTATTTGCATGGTTTAACAGGGAAAGGTGTCCATGTGGTCACCGTCAATGACTATCTCGCAAAAAGGGACTGCGAGTGGATTGGGGTCATTTTTAGATGGCTTGGATTGGATGTGCGTGCATTGACCAACGAAACCTCCCCGATGGAAAAACAAGACGTCTACAATTCCGATATCATTTACGGTACCGCATCTGAGTTCGGTTTTGACTATCTTAGAGATAACTCTATGGCTCAAGACGTCCAAGAGCAATGCCAAAGAAAACACTACTTTGCGATCATAGATGAGGTGGATTCTATTCTCATCGATGAGGCAAGAACCCCTCTAATCATCTCTGGTCCTGCAGGGGAAACCCGTCAGATGTACGATGAGTTGAAAGAGGATGTCAATGCCCTTGTAGCTTTACAAAAAAAACACTGTCAAAATTTAGCAGAGCAGGCAAAAACTATCTTGGATAAGATGGGGCTTTTTAAAGACTTGGATGAGCTTCCCAAGCTTACCAAAGAAGAGACAAAACTCAAAAATGACGCGATTCGTCTTCTTTGGAAAGTGTCTAAGGGAGTGCCCACAAACAGAACTTTATGCCAAGCAAAAGAATTACCGGATATCCGCGCTGATCTAGAAAATTTAGAAACCTATCTGCATGCCGAAGTCAATAAAGAGGAGAAGATTGAGCTTTTGACCGATCTTTATCTTATTATTGATGAGAGATCGAACGATTTTGAGCTTACAGATAAAGGGATATCGGCCTGGAAAGGGGGCACTGACGATTTCACCCTGTTAGATCTAGCTGAAGCATTCCAAAACATTGATGAAAAATCGATCTCTGAAGAAGAGAAAATGAAAGAGCGAGTTAAAGTGAGAGAAGAGGATGCTCATAAAAAAGAGCGCGCTCATAACTTGCGTCAGCTTTTCCGAGCCCACTTGACGATGGAAAAGGATGTTGACTACATCATTCAAGACAAAAAAATCATTATCATTGATGAAAACACTGGTCGTCCACAACCAGGGCGCCGTTTTTCTGACGGATTGCACCAAGCAATTGAGGCAAAAGAGAATTTGCCCATCCAAAGAGAAACGCAAACCTATGCAACCATCACACTGCAAAACTACTTCAGGATGTATGAGCGCCTTGCCGGAATGACCGGTACGGCCATGACTGAAGCGACAGAATTCAAACAAATTTATACCCTTGAAGTTCTACAAATCCCCACAAACCGCCCGAATCAGCGCCTTGATGCCGATGACGAAATTTACATGACCGAAAGGGAAAAATTCCAAGCGATTCTCAAGGATATCCAAGAAAAACATCAATTGGGAAGACCCGTTCTTGTTGGTACAGAGACTGTAGAAGCTTCAGAAAAGTTTTCAAGAATTTTACAACAAGCCGGTTTGCCGCATCACGTTTTGAATGCAAAACAGCCCGAAAAAGAGGCCGAAATTATCGCAATGGCGGGCCAAAAAGGGGCGATTACGGTTTCTACAAATATGGCAGGCCGCGGTACCGACATCAAGCTTACTAAAGAGGTCGAATCCTTTGGTGGGCTACATGTAGTCGGAACCACACGTCACCAATCGCGACGTATCGATAGACAGCTTCGCGGAAGATCGGGCCGTCAAGGAGATAAGGGCAGCTCAAAATTCTACGTCTCTTTTGAAGATCCCCTCATGCGTCTATTTACCTCCCCGAAATTAAGTCAGTTCCTGGTGCGCTTCCGCCCTCCCGAGGGTGAGGCTATTACAGGAGGGTTGATTAATCGCTCTATTGAAACAGCACAAAAAAGAGTAGAGCAAAGAAATTACGCGATCCGCAAACATACCCTCGAATATGATGATGTGATGAATTTGCAGCGTCAAGAGGTGTATGCATTCCGTAATGATATCCTGAAAAATCCCAACCCTTTTTCAATTGGAAAAAGAGTTCTTGAAGGTGTTTGCTCCATCTTGATTGAGAAAGAATTCAAAGAGAACACTCGAATTGACGCAGATAGAATGCGCCAGTTCCAAGAAACTGTTTTTGCGCACATGCCTATCCGTTTCTCAGAGGAAGAGATTGAGAATCACTACTCTTCTGTAGAAGAGCTTGAAAAGCTTTTTATAAAAAAGGCTGTCGACATGTATGTCAAAAAACTTGACCATGAAGCCAAAATGATTGCAATGATCCAGACAGCTGCGGGAAAACAGGTAGAGCCCCGCTCTGTTCTCCAGGGTGTGCTACGTAACGTCTTTATTCGTAACATTGATCATCTGTGGCAACAACATCTTCTTTCAATTGACCATTTGCGTACTGAAGTGGGTCTTTTGACGATTGCACAAAAAGATCCCCTCTTAGAATTCAAGCATGAAGCATTCCGCTTATTCCTGCTTTTCCGTGAAGATCTCTATCAAGAGATTACACATGCTCTTTTCTCTATGCAAATGATGCTCCCAAACTCGGAAAAACTTTTGGAGACGTTGAAGACCATGTCGATTCGTGAAATGCCCGGTTTTATTTCGCCTCAGAGCCTGGAAACAATCGATTTGCCCATCGACTCTTTATCACAAAAAGAGCAATCCCCATCCAAAATTGTGGAACTCGAAACCGCGCACCCCTAAGAATTTTGAAAATAGATCTCTTTTTTTGCTCTTAAGCAAAAAGGAGATCTATCAAGAAAAAGGTCTAAAGATGTCTAAATACCTCCGTATTTTTTTTTCTTTTTTCACTGCTATTTTCTATTTAGAGTCTAGAATACCAACCGATATCCCAGACCTAAAAATCCTTAGCAGGTCTCCGGAGATCTATATAGTAGAAAATTTTGTGGACAAGAGTGTTTGCGAACACCTAATCCACAAAGCACGGCCGCATCTAAAACAATCGACAGTTGTGGATGAAACGGGAAAATCTTACGGAGTTATAAATTCCGGTCGCACCAGCAGCGACATGTACTTTCATCCTATGATGCAGGATAAAATTGTCGGTTTTGTTGAAAAAAAAATTGCTAGTCTCACTGGCCTTGCACAAAAAAACGGCGAATGGATTCAAGTGCTTTGTTATAAACCCTCCCAAGAGTATAAACCCCATTACGATTTTTTTAATCCCCAGACAGCTGGCGGGATAGAGACGCTCAAGAGAGGTGGGCAAAGGGTTGCAACCTGTATTTTATACCTTCAAGAGCCCCTTTCGGGTGGTGAAACCATTTTTCCCCTCCTAGATTTATCTATCACTCCTAAAAGAGGCGCTTTACTTGTTTTCTATAACTGCGATGAAAATGGTCAAGTATTCTACGAGACTCTTCATGGGGGCGCACCCGTTTTAGCGGGAGAAAAATGGATCGCTACAAGATGGATTCGGCAAAAAACTTTTACCTAGATATATAAAGATCTTGAAAAGGCAAATTCGCTCTGGTATACACTAGGATGTGTTTAAAGAGTTTGTTGGACTTATGACGTCTCACTTTCGTATTCGCCCCTCTTTGTTTACCCTATTTTCCTGTCTGGTATTTTGGTGCTGTTTTGCCACACCTCAACAAGTAGTGATTGTAAGTTATGCAGAATCGGATACAAATGGCTTTTTGACAACAACTGGGAGCTGTAGCGGTATAGCTCGTGCAAATTATTTTCCGGGCTATCTTACAAACACTTCGCCTCTCAACCTTTATGGGCCACCTGCCGCCCTGTACGGAGCAAGACAAACGGCGGATAATCCCGGCCCTAATGTGATCCAATCTCTGATCCCCTCCTCCAGAACTTTTCGTGTCCCTTTACACTTAGGATATGACAGCGGATCGCCTGCAGACTTAGTAGACGAGGTTTTATCTAATGAGCTTTACAGTGGTAAGACGGTCTTTATCGTTTGGGATTTTTATGAAATCCCTTCCCTGATAAATGCTTTTGGATACAGCTCCCCTGCAGCACCCAACCCGATTGCTTACAATCGAACCTACATTTTACAATTCCCGATTAATTCTCCTTTTCCACTCACCTTATGCCAAAGTTTAAACACCTGTGATACCGGATGTGTAGCTCCACCTCCACCTCCGCCTCCGCCTCCTCCAGCTCCCCCTTCTCCACCAGCTCCTCCAGCTCCCCCTACTCCCCCTTCCCCAACAACCGATTTCCTTCCGATCACTTTTGTGGATCCGAATGCGGCTCTTTTTGATACATGGGTTGTGATCACGGGAAAAGTCCCGATTGGAGAAGGGATCACTCCGACACAGTCCTGTTTTATTCAAGTAGATCCGGCAACAGGTAAAGGGGTGCGAATAAATACCACGGCGGATAAATCCTCTTTAGACTACGCCTTTAAACTGAGCTCTCTTCCAAAGCTCAACGGAAACCCCTATCTCTACGTACCCTATTTGGAGTCGGCGAGAATCTCGTTTTCGATTGGCGCGCTTGGTGGAACTGCGAATCAGTGGGCCCTTGACTTTTATACAAAACCCAACTCTCAGGGTGGCTACGATATTGCAGAAAATGATCCCCTAGTGAATACAGATCCCAACTACTATCTTCTTTTTGATAAAGCGGAAATGTCTTTCTTGCCCACTGGCCGTTTAAGTGTAGTGAACGTAACTGCCGTCGATTTTTTTGGTTTGCCTATTTATACACAGCTTCTTTTGACAAAACCTACATCAAGTAATCCCACTCAAAGCTGCGGTTTTTGGCAAGGTAGATCCTCATGCTTTACCGCTTTTGAGCGGATCTTAAATTCCTCGGATGATCAAACCGTATCTAAGCTTTGGAATAACTTATTTATTAATTACGAGCTCCCTGGTAGTTCTCTAGTCAATTTAAGACTTGCCTCCACTCAAAAGGCAATTAAATTTACTAGTACCAACCCCTCTACCCCGATTTTTCCTCCCGACTATTTGTCGAATGCTAGCTATTTTGTCGAGCCATTCAACTGGGTGAATAGTGTCTGGAAAACTTTTTACGGCTCAAGCGGACCTAATAGGCTTTTTATCGACTGCACAGAGGTTCCCCCACCCTACAATATCATCATGACAGGTACTACAGACACCTCATCACCTTACAAATTTAATTTCACTAATTCTTCAGGTGTTACCACCTTATCGTCATCTCTTAATCTTCCGGCAGACTCCTATGGATTTTTTTCGGCTGACTTTGCTGAATTTGGAGCCACAACGGATGTGCAAAAAGTTCTGGTAAAAAATCTTACCTCGGGATTTTCGAGTGGAATTTTCCCAGTGACTGGATCCAGTCAGACTCTAAACATGTCTTTTTTTGCGGCTAACAAAACCGATTACTACACAAATACTTTCTTACAGGTAGCGTACCCTTCTCAGTCGGGCCCTTTTTATGATCTCTATGCAAAAGCGATTCACCAATCTTTTCCCGATAACCCTCCTCAAATTTATGCATTTGCCTATGATGACCAGTTAGGAATAGATGGCCAATTGAAGTTTGACGTCTCAGAAGAACCCTATTTAACCTTCACTTTCGGAAGCCTAGCTGGACAGACATTGGTAAATCCTTATAGCTCGACTCAAACCTATAACACCCAAATTGCGGGGATCGGTAACGACACGAAAGTCAAAATTGGCGTTAATGAGTACACATCTTCCCAAATTTTCCCAATACCTTTGGGCTCAATTACAAATTTGGAGAATGTTATTATTTCTAAAATTTCCAATCCATCGGTTACATACACTACAAATATCTATTTTACCCCCCCAAAAGGGATTCAAAGACCTACTTTCAATGGAATTACTGGTACTGTGATTACAAGCTCTGTGTCGGGCGGTGTGGGAAACGCATCAATTACCTTTGGTTCCGTAAGTTAAATAGGGTAATTAAAAAAAGGGGGGGGGGATCCTCTTTACCCTTTTTTTCACTTATTAAAGGTAATCTCTGGAATAAAAAAAATAAAACAGGCCATATGAGGATAGAAGTAGCAAAAAATTTTTTGTTCGAGGTCAAGATTACCCATGAAAAAAAATCCGGTCCCAGGGATTTACCTTTTTCTTTTTTCTTTTTTTCCCATTTTAAGTGCTGAAAATAGTCTTACAAATATTGAACTTGAGGGAGAATTTCTCTACTGGACAGCATACCAAAACGATTTTGGTTGTGCCACCCACTCCTCCCCCGTTTTTACCACAACGGATTTTCTTTTAAATCGGATTGACAAACCCACCTATTCCTGGCGGCCAGGCTATAGAGTGAGCGGATATTATGATGTTTTTTTTGGGGAAGTGGGGGCAAGATTTACCTCCTACCAAGGGGCGTTGAACGAGAGGTATGGAACCTCAGCTTTAGAGGGGTTTTACCCCCTTTTCACACTATGGAACGATAAATTGCCAAGCGATTACACACGCTTTTCCTCTATATACGGAAAACAAGATCTGTGGATTGTGGACGCTTACGCTATATTCAATCTTTTAAGTCAGGACATTCTGATATATCCCAAAATTGGGGTAAGGAATCTATGGCTCAACCAAAGTTACGATGTGACTTACGATGGGGGAACATTTGCAGCTGGTACAGATATTCTCTTCCGGTCCTCTAAATTTTACGGAGTCGGGCCTCAAATAGGAGTCACCGGTTTTTTTCAACTTTTCGGAAATTTCTTCTTAACAGGCGAGGCTTTAGGGACTTGGTATGCAGGTACATTCAAAGATTTCCAATCAGAAACTTTTTTAGGCCGAACACTTACTGATCAAAAACTTACTCAAACCTACAGTAGGTACAGTATAGATTTACAGGCGGGCTTCGAGTGGGTTGGCTCTTTTTTTAATGACAATTTTTACACTGGATTATCGGTTGGAGGAGATTGGATTTACCTCAATAAAGGATCTAATAAGCTCCCCTTTAATGGCTCCTCAACTTTTTTTACCGGGATACATGCTGGTCTAAAAATAGCTTTTTAAAAGCCATTTTTTTCTTTTTTCAATAAACCATAAACTAAAAGCACCGATGATGCTAAAAAAATCCAGGGCATCCCAATGGTCTTGATAGTGATATCCACCCCTTTTGCGCCACCCACGAGCCATAAAAAAAATGCCAAGGGGGCCAAAACACCACCGATTATAATGGGAAAAAAAGAGCTAGCCTCCCCTTTATTTGGCTGGAGTACAACAATAGGTTCTTCATTTTTTGTCGTGTAGATAGGACTGAATTTTTCGTTAAGCTCATTTTTTTCCATTTGTGAGCCACAATAGGGGCAATCTTGTGAGTAGAAGTCAATAAATCCTTCGCAAAAAGGACAAAGTTTAGAGTACTCAGTTGTCATAATCTCTTTTGCTCCCTTTCCTGGTGCAGTTTTTTTGCCCAATAACAGGTGTCTTAAATTTCTTTCAACTTTTGGTTTTAAGGTTCCCATGAAACCTTTTGATTTAGGATGACCAATTCCCTTATACTAAAAAAATAGTCGAACCTGAATAAATGGAAAACTCATGCGCACTTTTGATGTGATAGTGATTGGAGCTGGCCCCGGCGGTTATGTTGCAGCAATTTATGCTGCACATCAAGGATTCAAAACAGCTCTCATCTCAAAACAAAAAGATTTAGGGGGCACCTGTTTAAATCGAGGTTGTATTCCTAGTAAAGCCCTAATCACAAGTGCTGAAGTCCACAGAATGATCACCCAAGAGGCTCAAAAACATGGAATTGAAGTCCAAGGCCCTGTAAAAGTACACTATGATAAAATGAGTGCACGAAAAGATCAGGTGATTCAACTCATGCAGTCTGGTCTCAAAACTACTATCTTGAGCCATGAAGTGGAATTAATCGATGGTGTAGGTTCTTTTGAATCACAAACACGCATTCGCGTAGAAAGTGATTTAGGCACCGAAATGATTGATGGCACCTACATCATTATAGCAACAGGTTCAGAGGTGTCGGTATTTCCCAGCATCCCTTTCGATGATAAATATATCCTAAGTTCCACCTCCATTTTAGACCTAAAAGAACTCCCCAAAACTCTTGCGGTAATAGGTGGTGGGTACATAGGTTGCGAAATTGCCTGTATGATGCAAGGTCTTGGAGTCGATGTAACAATTATAGAAGCACTCGATAAAATTATCAAACCGGTGGGAGAATCCCCCTCATCTCAACTCACAGAAAGCTTGAAGTCTATGGGAATACGCCTTGAATTGGAAAAAAGAGTGACCTCTTACTCGATCCAAAACGGACAAGTCGAGCTCCATTTAGACAACAATCAAAAAATTTCGGCACAAAAAGTCCTTGTAGCGATTGGAAGAAGACCTTTCACCGATGGACTCAAGCTTGAAAAAGCGGGGATTTTTGCAAACACTAAAGGATTTATACAAGTAGATGAACAGATGCGCACAAATATCCCCAATATTTTTGCTATTGGAGATGTAAACGGTGTATTTATGCTTGCTCATGCCGCCTCCTATCAAGGGAAAGTAGCAGTCGATGCGATCCGACATAAAAAAAGACACTTCGATCCAAAGCTTGTCCCGCAGGTAATTTTCACTAAACCTGAAATCGCAGTTGTCGGTGTTTTAGAAGGTAGAAGGCAGATTTTTCCCTACAGCGCAAACGGTAAAGCGGTTGCAAGTGCTAAAACTTTAGGAACTATTACAGTCTACTACGACGAGAAAACAAAAGTAGTTCACGGAATTGAGATTGTAGGAGAACAAGCTACAACGATGATCGCAATTGCCACAATCTACCTTACCCAGGAGCTCACGCTCGACACCTTCGATACAACTATTTTTGCCCACCCGACCTACCCTGAAGCTCTGGTCGAACCTTTTGAAATGGTCGTAGATAAACAGATCCACTTTCCTCAAATGAAAAAAAGAAAGGCTGCACTGGTTTGATGGAAAAAGATCTTTTTGACGCTGAACCGCAACTAGAGAGGAAAATCCCCTCCTCTTATAAGCTCAGATTAAAAATCTCTGACTCAAGATTTGAAACAGATGCTATTTTGGATAAATTTGGTCTCAATACGGTTTGCGAAGAGGCAAAGTGTCCTAATCGACATGAGTGTTACACAAAAAAAACGGCCACTTTTTTGGCGTTAGGAAAAGAGTGCACCCGAAATTGTGGCTTTTGTGCTATTGATTTTTCAAAAACACCAAAACCTTTAGATCCGGAAGAACCCTACAAAATAGCAGCGTCTGTAAAGGAGTTAAATCTCAGCCATGTGGTGATCACCCAAGTAGCTCGTGACGATCTGGATGATGGAGGAAGCCTGCAAATGAAAAAAATTGTCGAAAAAATTCGTTTGGAAAATCCTAACACCTCTATTGAACTCCTCACCTCCGATTTTCAAGGTGATAATTGTGCTTTGGAAACAATCTTTTCCTCTTTGCCCGATGTGTTTAATTACAATATCGAAACTTGTAGACGGTTAACGCCAAAAGTTAGGCACAAGGCTACATACGAAAGAACTTTGACCATTTTGCGTAAAGCCCATGAAGCTGGCTTAGTCACAAAATCGGGATTTATGGTAGGTTTGGGAGAAACCATGGAAGAGATTTATGAGACCCTTGAGGATCTGAAATCCTGCTACACTTCTATGGTCACAATCGGTCAATATCTCAGGTCTGATGTGAATAAACTAAGAGTGAAACGCTTTTATACAATAGAGGAATTCGCTCTCATCCGCCAAAAGGGGCTGGATTTAGGATTAAAAGAGGTTTATAGCGGACCGTTTGTTCGGTCCAGCTACAACGCAAAAGAGTTTTTAGAACATGCAAAACAAACTGCCTTTCACTGACGCTGTAGATTTAGAAATTCTCATGATGGGATACGCTCACTTTGAGGGGGATTTTTCCCTTTTCAAAAAAACCCTCGATGAAACTTCCACTCATCCACTCCATATCTATCCCAACGATCACCTCGAAAAGATTTTTGATTTCATGGAGCACCATCCAGAGGATGTTTTTTCTTATCTTCCACCAAAAGCAAAACAGGCGGTGGAAGAGTCGAAGAGCATGTTGGAAAAAATGCAAAAAAACCTCCATGACAATCCCGATTCGATAGAGGCAAAAGTTGACGAATTGATTTTGTATTTAGGTGATGATCCCTACAGTCTGATCGATGCTATAGTGATCGAATCTAAAGAGTCTTTGCCATTTCTATTTAAAGCTCTTAAAAATCCCAGGCTGAACGATCCCCTCTATCCCGGATTTGGCCTTTGTGCCCCTAAAATAGCCGACGCTCTTAAAGGGATACAAGACCCAAAAGCGATTCCCCATCTTTTTGAAGCGCTTTTAGAGCAAAACAACAAAAATGAAGATGCCCTTTTGGATGCTTTGGCCTCCTTTGATCAAGAAGCAAGAAGCTTTTTGATGGATAAATTAGAGCAACGCCCCTTTTCTCTGGAATCCACCTACGCGGCTAAAGCTTTAAACTTATTAAAAAATGCAGATGTTGGGCTTATTGCAATCGACCAGCTTTGTGATAGCGAAGTGATCAGACATCCGGCACTTATCAATTATTTAATTCTTTTATTGGACCATCTACCTATAGAGGAGCGTGCCTCCCTGCTGGAGCAGCTCCTTGAAGAGACCCATTTTTCTGATGCGCATAAAAAAGAGATTCAGCTTTTAATCTAAAAAAAAGCTCTTTTTTAAATCATTGCAAAAAAAAAGTTGAAGAATTTTTATCTTTACAAAAGATCTATTTATCTTAATTGAAGAGCGTTATTGACAATTTAACCCTATTGCATAGAGTGAGGATATGGATCTCACCCTCATTATCCTTGCCGGCGGCAAAGGGGAAAGGCTTAAACCACTCACGCAATATGTTGCAAAACCAGCAGTCTCTTTTGCCGACATGCGTATTATTGACATCTCCCTTTCCCATGCTATCAAATCGCGTCCCCAAGAGATTTTTGTGATCACACAGTACCTGGCAGATACTATCGAAAATTATATCTATGCCCACTACCCTATAGATCCAAATGCCCCTTATAAATTGAGTATTTTAAGTCCCCAAGAAGACTCTGAGGGAAATTTGCTTTTTTATAATGGAACAGCCGATGCCATACGCAAAAATCTGCACCACCTTGTAAGGACAAAAACAAAATATACAATGATTCTCTCCGGTGATCAACTCTTCAACATGGATCTTTTCAAGGTTAAAGATTTGATCGAAAAGCTTGACGCGAACTTATGCATTTGTTGCCATCCTGTTTCGAGAGAAGATGCCCCCAGGCTGGGAATTCTAAAGGTAGATTCCTCACAAATTATCACGGAATTCCACGAAAAACCTCAGGATAGGAAAATTTTAGACTCTTTAGCCTCTTTAGAGGGAGATCGTCCCTACTTAGCCTCAATGGGGCTTTATCTTTTCAAAACCGACGCTCTAATACAACTTTTAACAACGCAGCATGGGGATGACTTCGGAAAAGATCTAATCCCTAATCTTATTAAAAAAAGGGACGTTGGCGGATATATTTACGAGCATTACTGGGAGGATATTGGCACAGTAAAATCGTACTTTGATGCATGTTTACTGCTTGCAAAAGGAAAATCGGGTTTGAAATTTGATGATCCCCATCACCCCATCTTAGTCCCCCCCCACTTTACAGCTCCTGCACAATTCCATTCCAACATAATCGAGGAGTCTATGGTCTGCCAAGGGGCTAAAATCGGTAAAGGAACCAAGATTCTAGCCTCCCTAGTCGGCCCAAAAAGCTGGATTGGAAAAGATTGCCACATAGAGAATTCTGTGATCGTAGGGCATCAGCCCTATAACACGACTAAATATGAGACCTTTTCGACTAAAATTCACGACAACTGTAAACTAAAAAACGTTCTTGTAGATGCAGAAACAATTTTGGATGAAGGCGTCGTCCTTATCAATGAAAAAAATCTAAAAAAATATGAAGATCCCTACATCATTCTTGTAGAGGGGATCATTGTCACAAAAAGATTTGCCCATATCCCAAAAACTTACCGCTTCTGATCTACTTCCCTTGATTTCCCTCAACCGATTCCTCTATAATTTTCTAAATATAATGCCTTCAGGATCGTTTTGATGAATATTTTTGCGATAGCAGACCTCCACCTAGCTCTGGGTGTGCCCAAAAAAAGAATGGGGGACAAATGGCAAGTCTGGCATGAGCACGAACAAAAACTTTACGACAATTTTCACAAATTTGTCGCAAAAGACGATCTCGTTTTGATTCCTGGAGATATTTCTTGGGCTATGACCCTTGCAGAGGCAAAACCCGATTTTGATTTTTTGAAAGAGCTCCCCGGAAAAAAAGTTCTTTTGAAAGGAAATCATGACTATTGGTGGCCTTCTGACAAAAAGCTCACCGAATTTTTGGATCCTTCGATTACTTTCATCAATAAGAATGCTTTAGAGGTAAATGGTGTCTGTATTGGAGGAACTCGCCTCTGGGAAAATAACGAAATCAATTCGGAGGCAATCATCGATTTTGTACCAGGGACAAAACCCGAGATCAAACCTTTATCCGAACAAGATCAAAAGACGTTCATGATAGAATGCGAAAGGTTAGAAAATAGCTTAGAAAAAATGCCAACCGGTCATTTACGCATAGCAATGACCCATTATCCCCCGATAGAACCGACTATGGCTGAATCGAGATTCTCCCATCTTTTTGAAAAATATAATATTCAACACGTTCTATTTGGGCACATTCATAATGCAAAGAAATTGCCCCTTTATGGGAAAAAAAATGGGGTGGAATACCATTTGGTTGCAGCAGATTATCTGAATTTTTGCCCCAAACAGATCGCTACGCTCCCCTAAAATAAAAAAGGGCCCTCAAGGGGCCCTTTTTAAGGGAACCTAGGCTCTTTCGACAATTTTTTTGAAATGGGAGCAGGCGGCATCTTGGGGGTGTAAACGCCTTTTTTCATCAATTTGCGAACGACTGTCGAGAATCTTTTTGATCTCCATCATCTCTCTTAGCCTATCTTTTTCTTCAAAGAATTCTTGTGCCACTGTGAGTAGCTCCACAAAATCGGCCTCATCTTTAGAAAAATCTACCGTATGAGAAAGAAGGGGGAAAAATCGATCGCTCTCCTCCTCTTTTAGAACATGCAAAACCTCTAAAGAGAATTCGAAATCTTTTATTTCCATTACCAGATCCGATAAGTTCTCTAAACGCTCCTCATCAGCTCCTTTTAGATAATATTCCAGAAGGGTGAACCAATAGGGTTTAGTCAAGTAATCAAAAAACAACTCGATAAATTCTTCCGCTAAAACTTCCTGGGAAGAGTCGATCAAATCCGCAATGAAATCATAAATAAAACCTTCTAGATCATACGCGAAATGGCGGGAAAGCTTTTCTAAAACCTCACTCGGATTTTTTACACCCGACAAATTTTCCCTTAAAATATGGACAAGTTGTTTTAGATAAGGAACAATCTCGACCCAGTTTTTTCCCGAAGTGACCTCGTACTTTTGTATTAGAAAATCAAGCCCGTCTGCAAAAATGGAAAGGCTCTCTTTTTTTGGGGCATGCCTTTTGAAAAGTTCAAATAGAATTAAATAGACATTTTCTACCTTTTCAGGTCCATCCGTTTCTAATGTCACTGCCTCCAAAAAATCTTCGGGTGTTTCGATCTCTTCCAAATATTTTTTCAAATTTGCACTTGAAACAGGGACTTTAAGATCCTCCAATCGCTTTAGAAGATTTTTGTCAGAAACGGCAGAGAGATCTTCTACCATCCATTTTTCATGTGGGGTAGAAGGATCCCAAGCAACCTGGGCTTTGAGTAGATTGTAGTGTGCTTTGATCTCTTTTTTCATTCTATCTTTAGGTTAATGTAATGAGTAGGCTATGATATTAACGATAAAGTGAAAAAGATCAAACGAAAATCCTTCCTGCTTGTTGAGGTTTTGATTGCCTTTTTGCTTGTGGCAGTCCTTCTTTCCACCCTTATTCAAGCCCCCAATTCTCTTTATAAATCATTGAAATTGAATCAAAAAAAGATCAATTTTTTTCTTGAAAGAAAAATTTTACTCCACGGATTTAATGCTCCATTTGGAGCAAAAAAAATCCTGAAAAATGGGGAAGAGATCGAGTTGGACAAAAAAAATTTTACATCTCGAAAAGCAAAGATTACGTATACCTTTGACTCTTTAGACCCTTTTTGCAAGTTAAAAATTACCCTTGATCTTGTTGCTTTGGATGGACAAAAGGATAGCAGCATGGCTTATATTGTCGTAAAACCAAAAAAATGAAATAGATAAGGTTTGCATTAAACAAACCTAATAATCTATGTAAAGATCATGGAAGAGCCGCAATTCAAGCCCTATATCGGAGGCGAGCAGTCAACAAAAGAGTTTACGCTACGTGCTGTAATTTTGGGGATCATCCTTGGGTTCATTTTTGCTGTTGGCAATGCCTATTTAGGATTAAAAATAGGAATGACCATCTCTGCATCCATCCCTGCTGCCGTTTTTTCCATGACAATCATGAAAGCTCTTTTTAAAGATGGCTTTATTTTAGAACACAACCTTGTGCAAACTATGGCCTCTGTGGGTGAGGCCATCGCTGCAAGTGTTATTTTTGTTTTCCCTGCATTCTTTTTTTTAGGACTTACCCCAAGCTCTCTGGAAATTTTTCTGATCATCTTGATCGGAGGAGTTACCGGAATTCTTTTTATGATTCCAATGCGTCGCTATGTGATTGTCAAAGAGCATGGGAAACTCCAATTTCCAGAGGGTACCGCCTGTGCAGAAATTTTACGCGCTGGTGAAGAAAAAGAACACGACGGGGCTTTTGTTGCAGGTTTTGGTCTTTTAATCGGAGCGGTTTACAAATTTTTTGTATCCGGAATTAAACTCTTTGAAGAAAGCATCAAGTTTAATCTCTTCAAACCCAACGGAGTTCTCACATTAGAAGCGACTCCTTCCCTTATCGGGGTAGGTTTTATTATAGGCCCTAGGATTGCAAGTACTATGTTTGCCGGTGGGCTTATGGGCTGGTGGATTCTTATCCCCCTTATTTCCACTTTTGGTGTTTCGGACACGATCATCTACCCTGCCTCAGTTAACATAGATTCTCTCGACTCTTACGGCATATGGAGCAACTATATAAGATACGTAGGAGCAGGTGCTGTTGCAGTTGGGGGAATATTTAGCCTCGCAAAAATAGCCCCGATTGCGCTGAGCTCTGTTCTTGAAGGCTTCAAAGATATCTTTAAAGGGTTAAAACATAGCCCCGACCTTCCTAGAACCGATCGAGATATTCCGATGGGATTTCTTATTTTGGGTTCGATTGTTTCCATCTTTTTAATATGGGCACTCCCCATTTTTCAAATGAATCTTGTCTCTGTGATAATTACTGTAATTTTGGCATTCTTTTTTACCGGCGTTGTCTCCATTACAGTAGGCCTTGTCGGCAGTTCAACAAATCCCACATCGGGTATGTTAATCTGCTCACTTCTGATCAGCTGCACACTCTTTTTTGTCCTTGGATGGACAGAAAAAATTTATCTTTTGATGAGTTTGACTAGCGTAGCATTTATTAGTGTCGCAATTTGTCTTGCATCCGCAACTTCTCAAGACCTCAAGACGGGATATTTATTAGGAGCTACACCTGCAAAATTGCAAATTGCAGAAATGATCGGTTTAATTCTTCCTGCTTTGGTTATGGGCTCTATCCTTCACCTGTTAAATCAAGCGTACGGCCTTGGTTCCATCGATTTACCGGCTCCGCAAGCTACCCTTTTATCCTTTATAGCGAACGGAATTCTCAAGGGGGATCTCCCCTATATATTTGTCATGATAGGGGTTTTTTTAGGTCTAATACTGGCCATATTAAGACTTCCTATACTTCCCTTCGCTATAGGTTTATATCTTCCTCTTGATCTCTCGACAACCATTATGCTTGGCGGCCTCGTGCATGCTCTAATTGAAAGACTGGGATCTGTCTCGCAAAAAGGTATCTTGGCCGCCTCTGGACTTGTGGCAGGTGATGCATGTATGGGTGTTCTTATAGCACTTTTATCCATTCTAGGCATGCTACCTAATAATCAAATTTCGATTATAAATGAAACCGGTAGTTTCTTTACGTTGCTCGGAGTCGCTCTTATTTTAGGTCTAATGGCCTATCGCAAAAAATAAAAAAGCTTATTCCTTTTTGAAAAAATCTTAGCTTAGAATTATACTTTTTATGGAATGAAACGACCCAAAAAATCCCCAAAAGGATTCTCTTTGATCGAAGCTATGATTTCGATGCTATTGGCCGGTATATTACTGTATGTACTTAGCGGGTGGATTGCTTTTTTCTGTTTTGCATCAAAAAAATTTGAGGAATCGACTACAAACCCTTTTCCGCAGAGTCTTGTTTATCTTCAAAGAGCTTTAGATCATATTGATTATGACACTTTTAGTTTAAAACTTGATGCTTTTAGCGGGGAATGTCGTTTTGCCTACACCCCGTCCGGCGGAAGAATAAAGAAGCACCCGATCATCTATGCCCGAATTTACTTTGAAAACAGCACTCTCTTTTTTGAAAAAAAGGGGGAAAAAGAGGATTTGATTGAGCGATTACCTCTTTTGAAAAGTGACGAAAAGCCCCATATTTCTTTACTAGGCTATCTTTTAGAGGAAAAAAAAACCTGTTTTACCGAGATTACGCACCTCAAGGAGGGGGATTTATTTACCCCAGTCTTTTTACGGGTTCGCTCAAAAACTCACCAATTTGATGCTAGCCTGCCAACACTTTATAATGAAAGTATTCTTTTATCACTTCGGCTTACACCTACAAAAAATGGGAACGTATGCAGCTAATTCCTTTTGTTCTCTCTGTTTTTTTTATTTTGTCGTTACTTGCCTTGAGCTCTTATACAAAAATTCGTCAGCACATTTTTTTTCAAGAACGGGTATTACAGCATTTAGCGATTGAAGCTCAACTTGAGGACAAAGCAATCGATATTTTTCTTTCTCAAGCAACCAAAACCCAAGAAAAAAAAGGGACACAGACCAAAAAAAAGGCTAAACTTTTTGAAAACCATAGAAAGAAAGGATACTTACTCAATTCAAGACTGATCCTCAAACCTCTCTTTACTAAACAAGACCCGGTTTTAAAAAAAGTAGCCTCAAGATTTTTAAACCTACTTTACCCCAAATCGTTGGGTTTTGATAGTGATGCTCTTCTTGAGGAGATTTTGCAAAAAGGGGCTATCATTCTAAAATTAAAGCCGAAAACTACCAGTTTTACACTTTATGATCTATTTGAGCCCTCAAAAAATCTACTAAAAGCTTTAGAGGGTAAACCCGGTTATTGTTTTGGCCAAGAAAATTCCTACCCCCCTTTAGCAGATTATCTGGAAATTTTTCCTAAATCAGACCACAGTCCGATCTGTTCAAGATTTGCCTCCATACCCCTTTTAATCGCTCTTTTTGAGGAAGAAAGGGCAGCAAAAATTTTAAAAGAGGAATCAAAACGGTTTTTAGAAGAGAAGTCGTCGGCCTATTGCAATAAAAAGGATTTGCAAGAGCTTTTCATCAAAGAAACGTCGATAGATCCAAAAATTTGGGATCTTGTTGGTGACCAAATGACAAGAAAACCAAAACAAGACAAAGTAGAAATGATTGTTCTGGATCCTAAGTTACGCCTTGAGGCTCGCGGTACGTTGCGTACATTTCCGCTAAAGAGAGGTGACTTGCCAGAGGAAGTTCCATCACAAATTCCGTCCACTCCTGGTATTTAGAAAAAACCGAGATATTTCCTTTATGGTTCTCAACAATCTTTTTCACAATCGATAGCCCAAGCCCGGCCCCACCGAGGCGTCTAGAATGGGTTTTATCGACCGTGTAAAAACGGTCAAAAAGATGAGGCAGATCTTTTTGTGGAATACCCAACCCCTCATCTTTGATTCTGATTTTACAACTTGTTTCAGAAACTTCGAGGCGAATAGCAATCCTTGCAGCCCCTTTTGAATACTTTACTGCATTTTCCAAAAGATTTCTTAAGGCCAACTCAAGAAGATCCGTATTAGCCCAAATACGAATACTCGAGTCTTTGAGGTAGGTTTCAATTGTCGCCTCTTGATGAATGGAGATCAAATTATAACTCACCTCATCAATCACATGCACTAGGTCACAATCCTCAAATCCCCCTTTGGGACAATTTTCCAAATCTGCTAGAAGTAAAAGACTCTTAACTAAAGACTCCATCCGCTCGCAGCTTCTGAGCATTTTGGTCATAATTTCGTTAAAAAGATCCTGCGAGATCTCTGGCATATCACGCATCGTTTCTAGAAACCCTTTTATGATTGTGATGGGAGTTCTCAATTCATGGGAGGCATTTGCTACGAAATCGCGTCCAACATCTAGCCTCTGTTGTCTTAAAACTAGCCCCTCCTCTCTACGCTCTAATTTCGAAATTTTTAAAAGATGATGAAGGTAAATACCCCAACTCAAACTTAAAATAAAACCCAAAAGGCAGAAATAGGTGAGCATATGTACTTTTAATTAGATTCTTAACAGCTTTAAAATTTTAAATCTTTTTCAGTTGATTTGCACCAAAAATTCCCCCTTGAAACTTTGTCCCATCCGTTGTGTGCTTTTCTTAGAGGACAAGGAGAGTCTTTCTCACTTTATGAGATTTTTAACTTATAAAGCATGTAGGGTTGAGAAATCCCATCAAACCTATGTTCTCCTTTGCAATCAACTTCGAATTGGCCGATAATATTATCAAAAATGTTTGTCGTAATCCAGACTTCCCCACCCTTTGCCACGTCACAAACTCGCGAGGTAACATTGACACTAGACCCAATAATGGTAAATTCGCTGTGGTCTTCTGAGCCCATGATCCCCTCAGTAACTTTGGCGTAATGGATCCCGATACCAGCTTCTAAGGCTACTTTGAGCTCTTTTTTTCGGATTTCATTTAAAGAGCGGATATGTTGCTGTATTTCTATAGCAGCTCTTACGGCTTTGAGAGGACCCTCTGGATTTTCTTCAGGAACACCCCAAAGGGCTAAAACAGCATCCCCCTCGAATTTATCGATGATTCCGCCGTATTTTTTTAAAATTAAGACAATTTCGTTAAAATAGGTGTTGAGCATCAATACCATCTGATCTGCGGGCATATTTTCTGTCGACTCGGTAAATTTTCTAAAGTCTAAAAAGAAAATCGTTGCTAACACTTGCTTTCCATGCAGGGAATTCGCATCGGATAAAATTTTAGCGGCGATCTCAGGGGCCATAAATTTATTTAAGACATTTCTGGAGCGCTCTCCATCTCTCATTCGTTTAAGCATGGCATCAAAATTTATAAAAAGGGTTTTTAGCTCATCCGGTTGCTCTTCATAACCCTCTTTGAAGTTAAATTCTGTTTCTTTACCACTCCCAACAGATTGCACCGCCTCAGCCAAATGAGAAATCGGCATCAATACAGCTCTTAAAAGATACCAAAGAAGTACAATAATCGATGCAGATAATAAGACACCAAAAATGTACATCTCCTCGCTAAGCGATCTTAAAAGGCCTTTGATGTCTTTAGCGAGATTTTGTAAAATCTGAATTTCACTACTACGAAGTTTAAATACAAAAAGATCCATATCCATATCTTCATAGGGATGAATACGAAAGAAAATATATTCATTTCCTAAAGTGTCCAAGGTGATGCCATGTGAAACACCCTTCATTTTCTGAATCGTTTCTTTTGTAAGCATAATCTGATTTTCGATCGAACCGTCAGGTCTATAGGCTTTTAAAACGCTATCATTCACGACTAGAAATGTCGACTCTTGTGTTGCCACAGCCACTTTTTGTAAAAATTTTGAGGCATCTATCCCTATCATAATCGAACCAGAACGGTTTTTTTTCGTCTCTGGGTCAAGATAGTTTAGTTGTAAGCGATTGCCGATGTATAACCTTGCATCACTATCATGGTAAATGATCCCTACACCCCCATTGAGTTTTTCTAAATCGTTATCAAATCCTCCACTGATACCTGTAGGATCATAAAGTTTAAATGGGATATCTGGAGAAATCTCTTCCCAAATAAAACCAACCCCTTTTGGATTGTCATACTGCGTTCTAGCAAATCCATCAGGAGCAGAAAAAGCCATCGGGTCATCCCCAAAAATTCCTGACAGAAATATGGCACTAAATTCCCAAATAAAACGGTGCAGGTCCCAATTTCTGCTCATCTCTTCGTAGCGAACCGGGATAATTTCCCGATTATCTAAAGAATCCTCAGAGATCGTCTCCAATTTTTGATAGATTGTCTCCCCCTCCTTAATTTTTGTCTTCAGGGGTTCAAGTTGATTTTCAAGCCACTTTGCCGAGTCGGGTGAGTCTAAAGTAGCATATAATTGCCTCGCCTCAGGTGTTAAAAGATTCTCATGCACTTTTTCTAGGCTTTGAATTAGAGTTTGGCAAATTGCCTGGTAACTGGGATCATTTTTTACCCAAACACTTATTTGGAGCGGCTCTATCGGATTGTCTGTCACAGTAGCTTTCAATTTCGAGGTGTCTAAATTCAAAATGTCTTTAGGGTTAATAAGAACCCAAACGTTAAATCCTTCAGGCTGATTGTTAAGGCCAGGTATGTTAAAAGAGCTGTAATCTATTGACTTACCCATCCAACCAGGGATCCCTATATAGGGTCCGATTACATTTCCTTTAGAATCATACTTGGCAAATATCTCCACGCCAGGGGCCCCTTCAAAATGCCAAAAGCCACTAGTATAAGGTGGCTCCATTGCATAAAGGGCTGTGATTTCACTCTCGTTCTCTACTTGAATAAATTCTAACCACGGATTTAAAAGCAGCGTCGACGCTGTTGCGAACCAACAGCCTTTTTTCGCATTTTCTTGGGTGGGAAGAAACTGACTCTTGAGGTACTCATACTGATTGATTTTCATCAAAAGCATGTTGGTGCGTACCTGGGTATCTGAAAGAACAGATCTTAAATAACGTTCTAAGTTTTCCTTTTTTTCCTCATTTCCACGGATGATCTCTTCCTCTACTTTTTCTTCTGCTTTTCCAAGCTCTTTAGAGATTGTGATTTGTTGTATGGCTATATAAATAATAAAACCAATAACACAGACAAGGCTCACTAAAGAGAGAATTTTTACCCGTAAACGCATGACTTACATTTATCAAAATTTTTGATAAGGTAAAACTTATTTTTGAAAAGAGCTCTGTTTAAAAGAAAGAATGTCTACCTGTCAAAACTTCTGAACCGGTTTCGGTGACCAAAACCATGCTCTCATACCTTGCACCGCCCTGATTGGGATAGTATAATCCCGGCTCTACGGTAATCACCATTCCCGGCAGCAAGATCTTTTCCCCATCCGTTTTGTAAAAAGGTCTTTCATGTACCTCCAAACCAATTCCATGACCTAAAGAGTGATCCTTGAGTGGGATTTTTGATTTTACAAGCTGATCTAATTCTTTCAACTGGACCCCTGGTTTTATAAAATCAATCACCACATCATGAGCCTCTTTGACCTGTGAAATGAAGGGGCTGTTTATTGTTCTTGTCATGTCTCCCATATAGTGATCTTTTTTTACTCCAAGGTCGACAAGAACAGTCTCGTTTAAACTATACTTACGATTTGTGGGTCTATGGTGAACAAGAGCGCTATTTGAGCCAAATGCGATGATAGGGGTAAAAGAGGGAGATTTCACAAGTTCTAAAAGCTCCTCCTCTCGAACACCCTCTTTAAGGACATCGAAGACCTTTTCCATAGCGCCCATCGTGAGATGGGCCGCCTTTTTCAGTAACTCTATCTCATGAGAATCTTTTATGATCCTTAAGCTTTCAACGACCATTTTCGAGGTGAACTCACCATAAGGGTAAGCCTGACAAAATTCTTGATATTGGCTAAAGGTAATGTGCTCTCCCTCTATGACAACCTTGGAAAAATTTTTGAAACGCTCTTTAAGAGGTTTATCGCTTACTTTTAACCCTTTTTGTAATGCATGTGTCGTATAACGACCATCTAAATAAAGCTCAAATGAGCCATTTTCGACAACAATCATACCTGTAGAGACATCGAGGCCTAAAAGGTAAAATATATTGACGGGTTTTGTGACGACAAAACAGTCTATTTTCAAGTCTTGTAATTTTTTTTGTAAATTGACTATTCTTTGCACGAAAAACACCTCATGAGATGAGAATGGTTCAAAAAAATGAAAACCTTTTTTGAAAAATCTTTTTTTGTCTCCAGGAGCTCTTTAAAGGCCTGAGAGGCTAAAAGACAATCTTTTTTAAGATACCCTTTGCGAAATTTTTGAAGAATCTTTTCCAGCATCATTTCATGGGGACGGTCGGGGTTTTGCAAAATCTCTAGCACCACATCATGAAGATTCAGAGGATCAATACAGGGGGCCAACCCCTCTATCGACAAAGACATCTTAGACAAAAAACGGGCCTCAATACCATAAAGTTTCAATTTGTCTACTATGGTTTCTTCATCGAGATCAAAAAACGATTCCAAGCGTAAACTTCGACTGATACATTCTGTTTGAATGGAGGCATCCATTCGATAAATTTGCTCTTTTGCCAAACTATCTTCAAGAGCATCCAAGTCGACAAGAACCGTTTTTTCCTCCCAATTAGCAATTAAAAAACCATCAATAATCATGATTCCGGTTACTTCAATCAAAGGGGTTTGTTTCAAAATAACACCTTTTGAGCTCAGGATTGTCTGCGATTGGCTAAAATAAGGAGAGTTTTTTTCTATTTTTTTCAATATGGGGTTCTGTTCAAAAGAGACCCGAGAGGATTCTAAAGAATCACAACAGTTATCCCCCCCCTTTTTTTCCTCTAAGGGATAATTAAAAGCATCCCATTCATAGCAGACTTGGCGAGGATCTGCTCCAATTTGCTCTATGACAAAAGCTTTATCGACCGCCTTTTGAACAATTCTAAACCAACTTTTTTCCTCTTTAAGACGCACAACACTTTTTTGCGGATGCACATTTACATCTACCAGTTCATGAGGAATATCTAAAAAAAGAATGAGGGCAGGATGCATTTTTGGGGGGAAATGTCTTTGATAAGCTTCAAAAGCTGCCATTTGTATCAAAGGGCTTGATGCAGTTCGTTGATTTATAAAAAAATGTTGCTGTGATCTTGTTTTTTGCCCCTCTTGAAAAGAACTTATGAATCCATAGCACCTGACATTATCCTCTTGGTACTCGATTGGTAACACCTTCTCAAACCAGGCTAAACCAAATAGCGCCTCAGCTCTCTCCTGAAGAGTTTGCCCCATAGGACAATCCCACTCGAGTTTTTTGTCAATCTGATAACTAAAACGCACTTTTGGATTACATAAGGCTATTTTTTGCACCATTTTTGTAATTTCCATTGTCGCGCCCCTAATGGTTTTTTGAAACTCTAAGCGCGCAGGGACATTGTGAAAAAGAGAATAGATTTCAAAAGTAGTCCCGTGCTCTCGATAGCAGGGTTCAGATGAGAGGAGTTTTCCCGCTTTGTACTCTACTTTTGTCGCCTCGTCCCCCTCTTTAGGAGCTGTTTTCATCACAACATGACTAATGCTAGCTATCGAGGAGAGAGCCTCTCCTCTAAAACCTAGAGTTTGTATCCCCCTAAGATCCTCTTTGATCCGAATTTTACTCGTTGCATGCCTTTCAAAACAAAGGTGAGCATCCTTTTTTGGCATGCCGATACCATTATCCATGATTTTGATACACTCAAAGCCCCCACCGGTAATTTCGATATGGATGGAGGAGCTCTCGGCATCAAGAGAGTTTTCTACAAGCTCTTTGATACAGCTTGCAGGATTTTCTACAACCTCTCCGGCTGCAATAAGATTGATAAGATGTTCTTCTAGAAGTTGGACAGATCTACGTTGCATATCTTTAATCGTAGCAAAATAGAAGAAAAAAAGGGATTGGAAGGTTATTCTTTGAAAAAAAAGATCCGAACCATAATTCTATCATGTAAGCCATGATAGGTGCTTTATGGCCCGGATGGTTAAAGAAAAAACCCTTGCTCAATGACGATAGAGTCGTGCTTTAGTGCCCCGGCCTAAACCATAGACACCCAGTTCGATCCCTTTTTCGGCCAAATGACTCATTTGGTCCCTTCTTTAACCAACAAATAAAGAATTTCATAATTTTTGTTAAGAAAAAAAACTGTTTTTTTATGATTCGGATTCTATCCAGCCTTGTTACCTTAGCTTCAGTGAGCTATGGAGCCTATTATGTCACTCAACAACACCCTGAAGTAAAAGCCAAGGTGATGGATATCCTCTACTCGGGCAATTTTCATACTTTGGAGGCAAGGCTTAGCGCCAAACAGATCATGGAGGCCAACAAGCGCAAGCTTCTCAAAGATGAACGACACCATTTTTTGGAACCTGCAACTCTCTATACCCCCTATTTATTGCTTGAAATCAAGTATACCAAACCGGATCATACGACGGGGGAAGGTCTAATTTTATGGGACCTTATTGATGGTGAGATGGTCATGAATACCGAGGGCTGGGATAAAACCCATGGGTATGCCGATTGTATTAAAGCACGTCTATCCAAAAATGAGTTTAAGGTGATCAATCTTTTAGCCGAACGGGGGGGAGCTCTTGATAGAGGTACGTTGGCCAGACTGTTATCAGCTGAGAATGAGACTTTGGACAAGGTAATAGAGTCTTGCAGGCGAAAAAAATTGATCGTATTGACTGGAAATCAGTATCGTCTTCATCTCAAAAGCCCAAAAATCAGTGTGATACCCGAAACCTCCATAGATGATCATTTAGTGACAAAATCTTTAAAAAATGCTCAAAGGCTTTCTCAAAGATTTTCCGAATGGCAGATCCGTCAGCTGGCCGAATCGACATTCGGTTCCGACTTTGCGATTCGTAGCACTTTAAATGTCTATTTACCTATTTATAACATCACTGTAGGAAACCCGGACGGCACCTTTCATACCTCCTACTGGAATGCCATCAGCGGCAAGGAGATCCCATTTTCCTCCATGATCGAATAAAATCGCCTTTCTCGATAAATCTTTTGAAGAAAAAGCCCTTGTATTTAACCCCTTAGATCCCTTAATATTTGGAGACTTTATTTCTTTTTTTGGAGAGATGGCCGAGTGGTCGAAGGCGCGTCCCTGCTAAGGACGTATACCCGTGAGGGTATCGAGGGTTCGAATCCCTCTCTCTCCGATCTTCGTAACCTTTTCCTTTTTAGGTTCTAGCACTTTCCCTTTTGGTAAAAAAAAATATTATGCTACAAGGAAGAAAAAAGGACTTTTTAATGAAAATTCCAAAAGACCAACACCCTACTCCTCAATACGCCCATATTGGAACTAACCCGAAGATAAATAATAAAATTAAAGATATTACTAAAAATTTATTTAGTAGCAAACCTCAAAAGACCACATTCAAGTTCTCACACCATGAGGTCACTAGGGGACCTGTTTCACAACAAAAGAAAAAAAGGGCCTAACCCTTTGAGATTTTTTTGAATTAGAGCAGGACAAATATTTTTTGCTGTTTTAAGATGTGTCGATGGATACATTAGAAACTATTTACGAGCGCAGATCCATTAAGCTTTTTGATCCTACACACTCTATGCCTGACGAGGTCTATCAAAAACTTATCATGGCTGCGCGTCAAGCTCCCTCATCATATAATTTGCAGCATACCCGCCTTGTGGATGTGAGAGATCAAAAAATCAAAGAGGCTATTTCAAAAGCCGCTTATGATCAGCCCCAAATTCTCAGTGCTTCAGTGTTATTTGTAATTACAGCTGATATAAAAGCTTGGACAAAAAATCCACACCGTTGTTGGCAGAACGCCCCGCAAGATGTACAAGATTTCATTCTCAAGTCCATTCCTGGCTTTCATAAAGCTCGTCCCTATATAGAAAGAGATGAGGCGATCCGCTCAGGAGCGCTTACGGCGATGACAATGATGTTAGCAGCTAAATCGCTGGGTTATGATTCTTGTCCTATGATCGGGTTTGATGAGGCTGAAGTGCGTAGGCTAATTCGTCTTCCCGATGATCATGTCGTGGTGATGCTTTTACCTATTGGTAAAGGTGTGAAACCGCCACTTCCGAAACCCGGATTCATCCCGATGCAAGAGTTTTTGATTACCGATTCCTTCTCCAACTAAAAAGAATAATTCGAACGATGGAAAATTATGTCCCTTTTCTTAACCGCTAAATTCTTTGTAACCCTTTTACCAAGCATTTTTTTTGCCTCCTTTTTTCTAAGTTTAGACTCCAAAATTTACGACGGTTTTACCTTTTTTAACGAATTGGAACTTTTAGAGCTCTGCCTCCATCAACATGCCCCTTTTGTGGATTATTTTATTTTAGTAGAGGCAAGAGAGACTTTCCGAGGCGATCCCAAACCACTTTATTACGAACTGAACAAAGATCGATTTAAGAATTTTCATGATAAAATTATCCACATTGTTATCGATAAATTTCCGACTGATCACGACAAAAGTGCTAGTTCATTTTGGTGTAGAGAAAGATTCCAAAGAAACCAAATAGTTGAAGGTTTGAAAATTGCGAAACTTACAGACTTCGTCATCATTTCTGATGCGGATGAAATCATTCATGAGAATGTTTTTCGCCACATACTTAGAATACCCACAAATACCAAATAAACCATAAAATCTGTTGAGCAGGACCTATTCTGGTTTCACATGAATTACAAATACAAAGAAAGTCGGGTCGGGTCGGTGATTTGCCAAAAAAAGCATCTAATTTCTAATTCTTGTGATGAATTAAGAGTACGTCGTGGAGAGTTTACCAAACTTTATGAGGGCTGGCATTTCAGCTTTTTAGGTGGCGGAGAAAAAATCAAACAAAAGATTGGCGCTTTTTAGTGAAATAATGTTTGATCATGCACTTTCTTTAGATCCTCAAGAGGCGGCAAAGTCTCTCTTTGAGGAGGCTCAAGATTTTAAATGGGTAGATATTGATGAAAGTTTTCCAAAATACGTGCTTGAAAACAAAAATTTGTATGAAAAAATTGGTTTTATTTCATCATGAAAATTTTCGAATTACGTCTAGGCTGAGGTCGGGGGTTTTTTCTTTCAGAGCGCTTCTAACAATTCTATTAAATCTTCTAATTTACCGCTTTGTTGTCTTTGCTCTTTGAGAATTCTAAAATTAAGCATCCCTTTGTCGATCTCCTCTTCATTAGCAATCACAACAACCTCAAACCCTTTTCTATCTGCATATTTGATCTGATTAGGAAGGGGTTTGTCTTGCAAATAGACCTCTGCACCAAAACCATGAGAGCGAATTTTTTCTGCTAGTGCTATGTAATGTGTTAAATACTTTCTGTTTTGGGCAGTCACTAAAACTTTTGCATAGGTTTCACAACAAGACTCTATTAACCCTCTCTCGATCATTTTGGGGATCAGGCGGGAAACACCAATAGAAATTCCGACACCAGGAAGGACTTTTCTAGTAAATGTAGCTGCCAAATTCTGATAACGACCCCCTGCACAAATTGTACCGATCTCTAAACAGTCTAGCCATTTTGTCTCATATATTGTACCGGTGTAGTAATTCAACCCACGCGCAAGAGTGGGGTCTATTTCAATGAGAGAGTCGGGAACATGAAAAGCTTTTGCCAAATCTAAGACTTCTTTTAGCTCTCTCAACCCCTCACTAAGCGTCGGGCTTTGACTGAAACCTGAAAGGTAGTCCAAAATTTGCTGGTTTGAGCCCTTTTTGTCCAAAAATTTAAGGATTCTTCCTATTGTGGGCTGATCCAAACCGATCTCGCATAAACCTGACTCCATCATAAAGCTATCGATCTTCTCTTTTTTATCGATTTGTCTGATTGTCCCCTCAAGTAATTCTTTAGGGACACCAAACTCTTCCATTAATCCCATCAAAATTTTTCGATTATTGATTTTGATAAGATAGTTTGGAAGACCCAAAGAGTGAAAAATCTTGTAAATTACACCTAAAAGCTCGGCATCATAAGCCAAAGAGAGCTCATTTTCCCCAATGATGTCTATATCACATTGGGTAAACTGCCGGTAGCGGCCCGCTTGCGCCCTCTCCCCTCTCCAAACAGGGGCTATATGATAACGCTTATAGGGAAAATTCAGCTGACCATAATGCTCAGCAACATATCTGGCCAAAGGTACTGTAAGGTCGAATCTTAAGCCTAGATCTTTTTTACTTTCCTCTTCAGCAGCAAGCCGGCAAAGGCCATAGATTTCACTGTCGTTTCCTTTTGAAAGTAGCGTGGAGGCCTTCTCGACAGCAGGTGTATCAATAGGACTAAATCCAAATGACTCAAACTGGTTACGGATAAGCTCAAGACATTTATTAAAAGCTATCTGATCTTTAGGAAGAAACTCCGGAAAACCGGAAATTGATCCTACTAAAATCCCTTTTGATGACTTAGACATGAATTAAACCTCTTCTAGGTAGCTCTTTTTAATGAGAATTCAAAAGTTTTTGATTAAAAAAGAGATCTCCCATTCTACCTTTTTTTAAAATTTAGCTTCTATTGATTTTCAAGGGCTCATAAATTTTCTATTTTTAGATAGAGTAAGAATTTTTTATATTTCCCGACGCTTTTTCTCAAAAATCCTAAACGCACTTTTTGCCCCACCGGCTCTTAGAGGTGTGCCATCGGGTAAATGACCAATAACAAATGGACCGTCCGAAACGGGTAATTTTTTTTTGCCTTTCCATTCCGTAATAATCAGATTGCCGACTCTTTTTACCTGAGGGTATGTGGGCATTTTCTCTCGAGTCGGATGAACATTCGCCTTGATAGTCAATCTTCCAATCTCCAACGAGACGCTCCTTTGCAAGGGTTGGTTTACAACCATTTTTTTCAAACGCATTTGTGGTTCCAACAATCCCACTAAGGAGAGCGCCATAACCTCGGGACAATGGGTTTTAAGGTGTTTTGTAACAAGATAGTAGATGAGGTCGACACTAGAAAAACTTTCACGAAAGCAGCGGCTTTGCCCCTCCTCTGTGTTAAGCTGATCCACATGGATAGGCTCGAGCCAAAAATTTTCCTGCGATTCACATAGTCTTACATAAGGCCACTCTTTTGAAGGTGACAAAAGCGCTTCTAAAGCGCTAAGGGTAGGTTCAATATTCCATGATTTAGTTAACAGCCATTTTCCCGGCTGCACTCCACCTGAAATCATACTTTTCCTTTGGTAAGCCAGTTTTAGAAATTGTTGGAAAAAGTGTACCAAATGTAATTTATTTTAGATATCAAAATCTCGAAACTTTTTGTCAAAGTCCTTTTTTAAAAGAATTCTAAGCCCTAGGGTATCCCACTCTCACACATTATGGTCCCCTCTTCATGACGAAAATGCATCGATTCCCTGAGCCCTGGGGGAGTTGGCCAACTCAGGGCCAAATCAAGAGCCTCTTTTGGTGTGATTTTCATCTCATGACCTCTCAAAAAATCTTTAAGTTTTTGACAAGCCTGTAATAAAAAAAGACCATACCGATCCGCTCGAAATTCTACATGTCTCACTTGTACATCTCTCAGATAAAAAAAAAGCACCAACGGGGAAAGATGTTTCAACATTTGAGGAAGAATTGCACTCTTTTCCATTTCTGAAAGAGCTAAAACTTGAACTATTTTATATAAGGAAACTGTGTGTAACAAAAACGAAGTTATGTGCGATTTTAAAATATCCTCTTCGATCGAATGTCCCAGTTCATGACCTAAAAAAAATAAAGCGTCCTCTTTATTTTCAATGAAGCGCAAATTTAAAGTGATTTTCTTAGGGCACACACCAGAACTTGTTGCAGCAGAGTGGGTATTTTCAAGAGAAATTTTCACCTCCTGTTTTAAACCAAAAACTTCTCTTGCCTTTGCTAAAATCTCATTTAAACAAACCCCTTTTTTTGCAAATGCAGCGTAAGTTTCTCTTTCAAGGGTAATCGAGTCATCCCTACAAAACTGACTCTCTTTACTAAGCGAAAGAAATCTCTTTAGGGGTGAAACAAAACAGGTATCTAAGACCTTTTCCCAGGTATTAAAGAGTTTCTCATCCACTTTATCCCTTACTCTCTTAATCGAAAATTCGATTCCGTCTCGATTATGATAGGATCGATAGAGATAGGAGGCTATTGTGATCCCACCTATTACAGAAACAGCACTAGAAAAAATAGGTCGCTCTGTTATAGCTTCATTCAATGAGGGTGTCAAAAACTGCCCTGAAACCATACCCTGATCCATTTTTTTTCATTAAAATCTTTATATTTTTTTAACATTTAAGCAAGATTTATTTATAAAACAGCTTTAAAAGCAACTTTTAAAGCTCTTTTTAAATAGGGATTATTTTTCATGGGAAAATTTTCCAAGATCCCCTATATTCTGATTTTAGGTATGGAAATGACCGTTAAAGAAAAACCCTTGGAAAAAAAAGGTAAAGACCTTTCTAAGAGCAAAATAAGAGTTCCCCCTCAATCTAAAGAGGCAGAAAAGCTTGTTTTGGGGATGATGTTTTCGTCTGTAAATGCTTTAAATGTTGCAGCTGACACTCTACAGCCGGAAGATTTTTATTTCAAAGAACACCAACTCATTTTTCATGTCCTTCAAGAGGCTTATCGCAATGATCGCCCCGCGGACGTACATCTTGTAAATGAAGAACTCAAAAGAAGAGAAGAGCTCAAAGAGGTTGGCGGGATTGTTGCTTTAACCGAAATCGCACACTATGCGGGAACATCGGCATACATTGAGGAATATGTCAATGTCGTTAAGGATAAAGCGCTCTTAAGGCGCATGATATCTACTGCTAATGAAATGGAAAAAAAAGCACAGCAAGAACCCTCCGATGTTCTCTCGTTTCTTGATGAGTGCCAATCTAAACTTTACACAATTTCACAAGAAAAATCGGCCAAAGAGGGCTTTTTACTTCGTGATATTTTGTCCGGTGTGCGCGCTTCAACAAAGCTGCCTTTTTTAAAGGAGCTACAAGATCGTCAAGAGGAATTTCTGACTAAAGGGCCAAATCAAGCCCACTTTACAGGTATTGCTAGCCATTTTTTAGATGTAGATAAAATGATCAATGGCCTTTGCCCATCCCAGCTGTTAATTTTGGCGGCACGTCCGTCTATGGGAAAAACGGCTCTTGCATTAAATATTGCTCAAAACGTTGCATTTCGCACTAAAGAGCCCGTCGGAATCTTCTCACTGGAAATGAACGCAGAAGAACTTCTCCACAGATTGATTTGCTCGGAAAGTGAAGTAGAATCAGAAAAAATTAAAAACGGCTCTTTGACGGGTAGCGAATATCAAAAAGTTGTTGCAGCCGTTAATGAGATGCAAAAACATACGATGATCATCGATGACCAGCCTGGCTTAAAGATCTCCGATTTACGCTCCAGAGCCCGACGCATGAAAGAGATGTTTAACATCAAACTTTTAGTGATCGATTATTTACAGCTTTTAAGCGGACCTAAAGCCAATTACAATTCTGACAATCGTCAAAACGAAATTTCTGAGATCTCCAGAATGTTAAAAAACCTGGCCAGAGAACTTAATATCCCCGTGATTTGCTTATCCCAACTGTCTCGTAAAGTTGAAGAGCGTCAAGGGCACCGCCCGATGCTCTCTGACCTTAGAGAATCGGGATCAATTGAGCAAGATGCAGACATAGTAATGTTTTTATTCCGACGCGAGTACTATAACCCGCAGGATAAACCCGGTACAGCCGAGCTTATTGTAGCAAAAAATCGCCACGGCAAAGTAGGTGATGTGCAGCTTGTTTATAAAAAGTCTTTAGCCCTTTTTCAAAACTTTGTAGCTTTGCCACAAGAGACTCCCTTGGCTCAACAGCTAAATCCTTCTGCTTTCTCAGCTTTTCAGCCAAAATAGGTCTTAAAGAAAAAAAGATTGGGCCTTTTTAAAAATCCAACTGGATGTTTTTTCAACTAGATCCAAAGATCCTTTGGAAAAAGTTTTCTGATTTTTGTTTTATAAGACTTTTGAAAAAATTTAAAAGGGATCTTGGAATAGAAGTGCTCAGTTGACCTACTAGTCAAAAATTTTCTTCTCTACTAGCTGCCCCTTTTTCTTAGGGGAAAAAACATGACTAAAAAAGAGGTTTTGATATTAAATTTTTTTGAAAACTGGTTAAGAGACTCTACAGGAGCTAGTTAAACTCAAGAGCTTGCTAACGATAAAAAAATTCTTAGCCCTTTCTAGAAAAACCCTCGCTTCCCCCTTTACGGTAAAACCTAAAGGGAGTATGCTTCTTGAATCAAATTGGAGTCAAAATGGCCTCTGTTAAAAAGAAGCGCAAAGCGAAGATGAATCGCCACAAGTTGAAGAAATTGCGTAAACTCAACAGACACAAGAACAGCCCATAGTTCTATTTTATGTGGACCTACGAGACATTCTACGATGTACTCGTCGTCGGAGCCGGCCATGCCGGCTGTGAAGCTGCGCACGCGGCTGCTAAGATGGGGGCGAGGACACTTTTAGTTACCATGAACTTGGACACTATTGCCAAGATGAGCTGCAATCCTGCGGTTGGAGGGACCGGTAAAGGGCAGATTGTACGCGAAATCGATGCAATGGGTGGCATCATGGGGCAAATCATCGACCAGACTGCTATACAGTTTAGGATGTTAAATCGATCCAAAGGACCAGCTGTTTGGTCTCCTAGAGCTCAAGCAGACAAGCATCTTTACGCCCAGAAAATGAAAGAAACCTTGGAAGCCATTCCGAATCTCTTTTTGATGCAAGGGACAATCGAGGATCTTTTAGTTGAAAGCGGCCGAGTTGTGGGGATTACAACAAAAGAGGGTATTGCTTTTCGCTCATCTACCGTGATTCTCTCCTCTGGAACCTTCATGCAAGGAAAAATACACATCGGTTCTACCCAGTTTTCGGGGGGTAGAGCGGGAGACCCTCCCTCTATCGGTCTTTCTAACAGCTTATCGAATCTAGGTTTCAAGCTCGGTCGTCTAAAAACTGGCACCCCCTGTAGAATTCACAAAAGGTCGGTCGATTTTTCAAAATGCGAAAGACAAGATGGTGAAGAGGATGTCCGTTTCTCGTACAGAAAAGAGTTTCAACGCCTCCCCCAAGTTCCCTGCTACATCACCTATACCTCTTTAGAGAGCCAAAGAATTGTTGAGGAAAACCTCTCTAAATCGGCCGGTTACTCAAAAAAAATGGTTGGACCTCGCTATTGCCCTTCCATAGAAGACAAAATTGTGCGCTTCAGCGACAAAGAGCGTCATCAAATTTTTATTGAGCCCGAGGGTCTCACCACACAAGAGCTGTATCTGAATGGAATCTCGACTTCTCTTCCATTTGACGTGCAAGTTCCTTTAATTCGCTCTATTGCCGGATTAGAAAAAGCAGAAATCTTAAGACCCGCCTATGCGATTGAATACGATTATATCAGAAGCGGCCAGCTAAAACTTTCTTTGGAAACAAAACTCATTGAGGGGCTTTTTCTTGCCGGGCAGATTAATGGTACAACAGGCTATGAGGAGGCAGCAGGACAAGGATTTATCGCTGGAGTCAATGCGGCCTTGAAAGTGCAAAACCGCCCCCCTTTTACTCTAAGTCCACAAGAATCCTATTTAGGTGTAATGATTGAAGATATCGTCTCTATGGAGCTTACCGAGCCCTATAGAATGTTTACAAGTCGCGCATCAGCGAGGCTTTTATTGAGACAAGATAATGCCGATCTAAGACTCAGTCATTATGGTTTTTCTTTAGGTGGTTTGATTACTCCAAAAGAGATGGCAGCTATTGAAGCAAAAAAAGAGCAGATCTCTTCTACAATTTTAGCTCTTAAAAGACATGTGCAAGTCGGAGACAGAAGCTATACTCTGCAACAAATGGTTGCACGACCCGATATGTGTTATGAAGGGGTACAAAACAGCTATCCAAATCTTGTTCCAGCAATTGATCAAGAGATCCGTTTTCAAGTCGAACTCGAACTGAAATATGCGGGCTACATCAAACGGCAAGAAGAGGACAATCTCAAGCTCAAAGATCTCGACAAAGTAGCAATACCGGATGGGATGGATTTTGCAACAGTGAAAGGATTAAGAAACGAAGCGAGAGAAACTCTAAAAAGAGTACAGCCTATCCATCTGGGACAAATTGGTCGACTTCCAGGGATCACACCTGCTGACCTGAGCATCCTTTTTGTAGCTGTCAGAGGTTTTCGCAAGAATTCCTCTTGTAATTCACCTCACAACCTTTGCCTGTAGCAGATATTAGAATTTTTCTTTTAGGAATATTTACCTTATTTTTGACATGAGCTCCCCCCCATATTACAATAGAAAATCTTAGAAAAAACACTTAAAAAAATTTTCAATTTACGTTAACAAAATCTTAAAATATATGTTGTAAATCTAGCTTTTGTATGATATAGGTTTCTTTGTTAATTAGTTCTATTGATAAGGAAGTCGTCTATGATTTCAGCTCTTTCCAATTTTGTAACATTACAGCAGTTCAATCGAATTGGTCTTATCATAGGCCGTGCGGCCTTTGTAGCACCAAATTCTAAAGCCCGAATTCCGGCTTACCAACTAGAGCTTGATTTTGGGGCGGCCCTTTCCTCTGAACATCATAGTTTACACGGCAAAGAGCGCTACACAAGTTCGGCCCAATTATGCTCAAACCATAGTGTCGAGGAGATTACACATCAGCTTCTCATGTGTGTATTCAATTTTCCAAGAAAGCAGATTGGAAAAATGATGTCTGATTGTCTTGTTACCGGCGTGCAAAAAAATTTGGAAAATCCAGATGAAAAAAGAGCAACAACCGTTTTTATGCGACCCTCATCCAAAGTCCCTTTGGGTTCAAAAATTGGGTTGTTGGCTGAATCTACCATCCATTCTACGAATACAAGAGATCTTATGTGGGATGAGTTTACCCAATTAGATCTTCGGATTGGGACTATAGTTTCAAGACCACAATCAATAAAATCCACAAGTTGCCCTATCTCCTCTGATCAAATCGAATCTCGGCTTATGCAAATTGACTTAGGATCAGATGGGATTAAGGAAGCTGTAGGTTTTTTTGGTCAGGAGCTAGTGCAAAAAGATTTGCTAGGTCATCAAGTGATGGTTTTGACTAATTTGTCTCCTTTAGAGATCAGAGAATTTTCGGGTGATACATCTGCAACAATTATTATTTGTACGGTAGCAGGTCGAGCTTTGATCGAGCCTGCAAAAAAAGTAGAAAATGGTTACAAGTTAGCATAGGAAATTATTATGTCGGTTCGTCTTATTCACTCTAGTCTTCATTCTTTAACTCCAAAATTATTGACGTTTGCTGTAAAACCCAATAATACCTCGAAGATTTTTTTAAGATCTTTTTCACTTTTGGGATTTAAACAAAAACCGATCCTACTAAAAGAGAATTCCTCCTCATCTCCAAAAATAGTCGATAAGACAACAGCCCATGCAAAAGATATTGTAACCTCATCAAAAAGGGGTGCTATTATAATTGAAAATTTACAAAAAACTGTAGACGCAAAGTTTCCCATCCATCCCTTTAGCTCTAAAATTTCATCATCAAATTCCAAAAATGTTATGGGCAAGTATTTTGCAATGTCACAGGCTTTCCCTTACATACAAGCCGGTGCATATAAAGACCTAGTCTTGCGCGCAATAGGAAAATCTCGATCGATTAGCGAATCGATTGAAAAGACTTTTGTCATAGGTGCTTTTCTTTGCTGGGATGAAACTGGTAGTCAATACCTTCTTCAGCAAAAAGGGATAAAAGCTCTGCCAAATATTTTAGATACTAGAACTCATTTTCATGCAAATTTATTAAAAAAAGATTTGGAGCAAATTTTTGGTAATAAGATCCCACCAAACTATTGCAAAGACACCCAGGAATATCTCAAAGAGTTGTTAAAGAAATTGGGAGCTCAAAGCAAACTGGAGCGTAGCGCTATGATGGTAGCATTCGAAATGCATGCTGAGCGAATGATCCAAGAGCTTTGGAAATCTTTATCTGAAGCTCATGAATTAAAGAAAGAAACCCTTACCTATTTTGAGGCACACGTCGGGGGTGATGACCCTGCCGAGGCCTATCATGTTGCTTTAACACAACGTTTGGTACAGGACCTCATCCCTGAAAAAGATATGGAAAGCTTTGTGTCGCATTTTATCAACGCATACAGATTAAACATAAATTGGTGTGAAAAAATTTGTGAATGAAAACAAAAATTACCTGGTGAAAATTTGACAATTTTTCAATTTCCTACAGAACCTAAAATCCTTGCATTTCTTCAATCACATCCTTTTTACACAGATCTTGATGCAGGTCAGTCCTCAAAAATTATATCAAAAACTTTTTCTGAAAAAGTCTATAAATACACAGAGCTACAAAATCAAATTCTTCAGCTTCATAAAGACCGATCCATAGAGTTTCCTGAATGTAATGTAGAGAAAATGCTCTATTATAAAAGTATTCTTGGAGTTCTTCAAGATTGTGCTCTTGTAAATCAGCATTCAGAGGTTAAAGTTTTGGATGAAAAGGGTCTTATTGATCTCTAAAGTCTTACGACCCTACGAAACCGAATCCAAAAGCAAATGTAAAAAAATTAAAAGAGCATCCCAAAAGGGGCTCTTTTTTCTTTATCAATACATCCATTTTCGTACCTAAAATTCATCTTGATATTGCGTTCTAAATCCCCGTTTACGTAAAAAAAGAAAAAAAGCCCGATCGGATTATTTACCTATGCTAGTTGTAAGAAAACTCGGCTCCAATTTGTCCAAAACAAAAGGAGCAGTTGGTAAAAAATTCATCTTTTTGAATCTAGGGTTTTTTGGTATTATCGATTGTTTTTATGAAAAGAGGTCCCTTTGGAAACACTTCGTGTGATTGAATTAAAAAAAATGCCTATTTTCCAAATGCTCGCACTTGAAGAGCATCTTCTTGAAATGCCCTGCGAAAATTATCTCTTGATTAACTACGGAACGCCCGATGCGATTGTTTTGGGGAAATCGAACGATCGTCTTGCCCTGGTTGATGAAAAAGGTGATGTCCCTTTAATACGTAGATTTTCAGGGGGCGGAACCGTTTACGTAGATCATTCTACTCTATTTATCACTTGGATTTTATCCAAAGAGCTCAACATGGCTAAATGTGTGGATACTCTTTTCGACTGGACTGTTAAAACGATAAAAAAAGCTCACCCGCTTCTAGAATTCAACAGAATAGAAACAGATTATGTCATCCAGGATAAAAAAGTGGGTGGAACAGCTCAATACGTTAAAAAAGACCGCATTTTACACCACACAAGTTTTCTTTTTGATTATTCTAAAGAAAAATTGAGAGTGCTGAAACAGCCACTTAAAGCACCGGCCTATAGACAAAATAGATCGCATGAAGAATTTTTGACCACTTTAAATACCCGATTTGCTGTTCCGGAAGATTTTGTTCATCCCTATCTTGTAGAATTAGAAAAAGATTTTTTTTTAGAAAAGACCTCGATTCTAGAAATTTTAAAGACTTTAAAAAGCCCAAAACAGACAGTTATTCTCCACTCTCTAAAATCATAAAAGAATCGAGGGGTAATCATTCTACTCTTCGGGGCTATTAGATCCAAAAAACTCTTTGAAAGCGTGAGATGTCACTTGATCACCCATTTCAGCGATTGCTTCTACCAAATCAATTTTTTTGGGGCAAACTTGCACGCAGTTCTGTGCTTTACTACACTCATGTAACCCCCCTTTTCCCATTAAACTATTGAGCCGCTCTTCTTTATTCGATTTGCCGTTTGGGTGCATGTTAAAAAGTCGCGCCTGACCAACGACAGCTGCTCCCACAAACTGGGTTGTTTTGGTGTAATTAGGACAAGCCACAAGACAACAGCCACAACTCATGCATGTGGACAATTCGTACATCACCTCTTGGCTTTTAGGGAGAATTTTTGGACCAAAATCTTTGCTTTGGCTTCCATTCACTTCACTCCAAGCCTGTATCCTCTTCAAGTCCTCAAATATCCTTGAGCGATCCACGACTAAATCTCGAACCAGTGGGTAACAATCGAAAGGAGCTAAATGGATCACTTCACTGCCACTCTCCTCTAAAATCGGTTGAATCATCGCAGTACACGACTGCCTTGGCACTCCATTAATCAACATGGAGCATGATCCACAAACCTCCTCTAAACAGGCTTGCTCCCAAACTACCGGTGTAGAAAGTTCCCCTTTTTTGTTTATGGGTCGCTTTTGGATCTCCATAAGAGCGGTGATCACATTCATAAGTGGTGTGAGCTCCAATTCGAATTCCTCCAAAAACTGATTTCCTTCAGTTCCACGAAGAATTTGCAAAGTGAAAGATTTCATGGGTGTGCCTCACACGTAAGCTGGTAAATGAGTAGGAATCTTCGAGAGATCTAGACTCTCTAGGGTAACCTTCTTTTTATAATCCCGTTTTGCCACAGAAAAGTATCTTACGTCAACATCTCTAAAACTCATAACAGGTTCTGGTTGATCAGGATCATAGGCCGCAATCGTATGCTTCAAAAAGTTGTGATCATCCCTTTCAGGATAGTCGGGTTTGAAATGCCCCCCTCGGGATTCATCGCGTAATAGAGCTCCTTTTGCGATCACTAGTGCAATCTCTAGCATTCCTTTGAATTGGTTCGCAAAAATGAAGGTCTGATTCAAATCATTTGAGGTATCGTCAAGTTTAATATTCTTGTAACGCTCTTTTATCCGTTTAATCCCCTCTATAGCCTTTTTTAGACCCTCATTGTAGCGCACTACAGTACAGTCTCTCACAAGAATTTCCGAGAGCTCTTCATGCAACTGGTGGATATTTTCATCCCCTTTTTTGGACATGAGTTCATGCTTGAACGCTTGCTCTTTAGCTAAAGATTTTTCAAATATCTCCTCAGAAATCTCTTTATAGTCCTGTACCAACCGGTGAAGATAATTTACGATCTCATCTCCCACAACGAGCCCATCAAAAATACACGAGATCAGTGAATTCCCCCCCAAGCGGTTTGCTCCGTGAATACCGTATTGAGATTCGCCTACATTGAAACATCCTGTGAGATTTGTCATATATTTGAATCTCAAATGTCGATCCCCATCCTCTTCAGCAGGGTAGTCGACATAAGCACCACCCATCGTATAGTGCACCCCCGGATAAATCTTCATCGGTTTGATGCGAGGATCTTCACCGGTGAATTTCTGATAGATTTCGAATACAGAAAAGAACTTTTTCACCAGTGTCTCATCAAAACCTGTGCAATCCAAATAGACCTGTTTTCTCCCCTCAACACCAAGGCCCAACTCACAAACCTGGTGGATTGCCCTAGCGGCTATATCTCTGGGGACAAGATTGCCTAAAAGCTTGTACATATCCTCAAGAAAATACCAGCGCTCTCCCGTTTTCCCACAGGGAATCCACTGCCCATTTTCATCTTTGATCTGCTTAGTTTCGTCACCATAAACCCACACGCGAGCAAAACCGCGCAAAGTCTCCGTCATTAAACGCAGTTTATCATGCCCAGGTATGGAAGTGGGATGAATCTGAATAAACTCCCCGTTAGCATACTCCATACCCTGCATGAAAAGTCGACCATTTGCAGCGCCGGTACAAATTGTGGAATTGGTGCTTTTTTTGAACATAAATCCCAAACCACCGCTCCCAACAATCACAGCATTGGCTTTCAATATTTCTAACTTGAGATTATAATGATCCATCATCACGATGCCGCGAGCTACACCCTGTTCGTCCAGAATCAGTCGCATGAATTCGTGGTGCTCGTATTTCTTTACTAGCCCCTTGACCTCATAGCGCCTTACCTGTTCATCTAAAGCGTATAAAAGCTGTTGCCCAGTAGATGATCCACAATAAACGGTACGATTAAATGTGGTTCCCCCAAAACGACGCACATCCAATCCCCCTTCCATATTTCTATTGAAGGTACACCCGAACCTATCCAACATCTTAATAATATTTGGAGCTGCCAAACACATCTCGACCACTTGAGGTTGATTGGCTAAAAAATCGCCCCCTTTAATGGTCTCATAAGCGTGAATATAGGGAGAATCTCCCTCATTTTTAAGATTGACAGCAGCATTAATTCCCCCTTGCGCACAGACAGAATGACTCCTTTTCACCTTCGTTAAGGAGACCAAGTGGACGAAAATCCCATGTTCTGCAAGGCGCATCGCAGCCGAAAGACCTGCTAAACCACCACCAACTACAATCACTTCGTTTTGTACTGCCATATGGTTAGCTCCTCAAATTGATCCAATAGGTTCCCCAAACAGAACTTAAGCCCATAAAACCAAGAAGAAACATGAGCCCCACACAAACTTTCAGCATCCTTCTTTGGGAAATCTGTTTAACAACCAGACCCCAGGTAATTGTGAAGGCCCAAAGGCCATTAAACCCATGAAAAACGGCAGCTAGGACAAAAATTGTGTACAAAATAGCTTTAATCGGACTTTTGAAAACATCCCGTACGTTCATCAACTGGGAGGTTCCAAAAGAGGGGGTTACAAGAATCACCTGATCTGCATGCAATTCCCTTTTCGTCAGTCCTTGGTAAAAATCCTCCATCTCAGTCGCTTTAAGCTTCTCTTTTCCAAGCTCAGAGGCCTCCAGGTTATAGACTGTAGAACTAGCATCAATCTCTTTTAGTCTTTGGTCTACAAGAGCCTGTTGTGCCATCTCTTTATCAAGAGTTCGTTTGTACTCTCTGATTTGTGTCTGATCGTAAAGAGTGAAACCTAGTCTATCCTGAAGCGTGTAGAGCCCTTTATCAAAGTACACACGTGTAAAAAAAAGGCGCTTATCCCCCTCTTTAGCCTCTGCAGGATAAAGATAAAATCGAAAATTAGCGACATGTAAAATGATTCCAACGAGAAGAATCCAAGCTGTCCAGCGCTGATAGGTGTAGGCACGACTTCTTGAATAGGGTAGATAGGGCTTTGCCCCCTCTTTGGATCCAAAAGAGTTGGAACGCCCATAAAGGGCTTTTTGTATCCCAATCACCGCATGGTAAGCAATAGGAACACCAATAAAAGTCAGCTCAATCACCTGTAGGTAGGGAAGATCGTGAATTAAATTCACCATTCGTACAAATCCTGCACCATCGTCTCCAAAAAAGAGGGCTGCTTGGGAATTTGTAAGCAAATGTTCAAAAAGGAATATCACTATCAAAAGCCCGGTCAAAGAGTGTAATCGGGAATAGATAAATTCTTTTGGGAGATTGTTTTTACGAGGATCCATCACGTCTCATCTAGGTTAAATTATCTTCAGCCCTTAAAATTTTGAAAAACTATAAGAGCCTCAATCCTCCCCACCACATAAGAAAATTTTGATTACAATGGGGAGTTCTTAGCTTTTCATTAAACGCTGTTTTAACGTTTTTTTTGAAGCAAAATCATTGAGCTATTAGAGTCAAACTTTTTTAAAAACCAAAACTTTTTCTCAAAAATGGAAAATCTCTTTTGCATTTTTGAAAACAGCCTCGCTTACCTCCTCCTTGGATTTTTTCTTTAAGGAGGCGATTTTTTCAATAATAAAAGGGATATACGCCGGCTCATTCGTTTTCCCTCTAAAAGGCTCAGGCGCTAGCCAGGGAGCATCGGTTTCTACCAACAACTGGTCTATTGGGGTAGAGGTAGCTATACTCTGCATCTCTAGAGCGTTTTTGAATGTAACAACTCCGCTAAACGATAGAAAAAAGCCTTGGCCTAGCGCCCAGTCTGCGATCTGTTGTGGACCTGCAAAACAGTGAAGAATCGCTTTTTTAATGGGATTTTTTTCGATAAATTCTTTCAATTCGTAATAGGCTTTTCTACAGTGAATGGAGAGAGCAAAATCTAAATCATTTGCCAGTTCTATGTGCATTTTGAAATACTTCTTCTGGATTTCAAAATGCTCTTGGGAGTGGTGAAGGTCTAGCCCCGTCTCCCCGATCGCGACGATTTTCTTTTCTTTTGCAAGTTGGATGATTTTTTCAAAATGACCCTCCTCTACTTCATGGGCATGACATGGATGTATTCCCGCAGCCATCGGTGCTGTAGGAAATTCACTCACTATCTTTAAACCTCTCACTATATCGTCGGGGTGAATACAGATGTTTATAACGTGATGGACTTTCTTTTCAAAAGCCCTTTTTAAAACCTCACGATAGTCTTCCCCCAAGTGGCAATGTGTATCGATCATCTATCTTTAATCTCTACTTCAGCTTTTTTTCTTATTTCAATTTTTAAAAAAGCCAAAACATCTAGTTCAAGAGCCCTATACCTTGGGATGAGAAGATTTTTTTAAAGAAGTTTTGACCTTTAGTACCCCCTATTCTACAAAAAACGGACAAAGAGGTCTATTGACAACTAGCTGGACAAAGAATTAGGGTATACTAGAAAACTTTTTCACTTCCCCTTTAGAGAAAAATTATGACATCCATTTATATCTTTGTCAGTGCTTTCAAAGACTCTGACGGTTTTGGAAAAATCATCTTCATGCTTTTATTTTCTGTCTCTTTTATCTCCTGGTTCATGCTCCTTTATAAAGCGCGCCAGTTTGCCCATTTAGAAAAACAAATGCATGCTTTTCTAGAAAATTTTCAGAAAAAAGAGCAGTCGATTTTTGAAAAAACCTTTTTAGAGAATTTGAGTTCCAGCCCTCTATTTTTGCTCTACAAAAATTTCAAAAAATGTGCGATCGACCTTTTTGATCGCAATAGACAACTTGACGGGGTTGATATAAATTTTCTCAGTCGCTCCGATGTTGAGATGCTCAACAACTTTTTAGAGCAAAAAATTCTTTTGGAGAGTAAAACGCTTGAAAAAAATCTTTTTATTCTTTCCACTTCGATCTCGCTGGCCCCTTTTTTGGGAATCCTCGGAACCGTTTGGGGACTCCTTGTTAGCCTTACTGGCCTTGGAAAAGGGGGGGCGGCGCTATCTAACCAGGTTGTGATGAGCGGTCTATCCACAGCTCTTGCTACAACAGTGATCGGCCTTTTGATTGCCATACCCGCACTGATTGGTTATAACTACTTACGCTCTAAAGCGAAAGAGATAACTCAATCGATGCTTGGTTTCAGCGCGCTTCTTGTGCATGAAGTTGAGATGGGCTATAGAAGAGACTAAAAGTTATGAGACGGCGATTTTTTGATGACTGGATGGAGGGTGAAGAGCTCATCAATCTCACCCCCTTAATCGATGTTCTTTTTACCGTTTTAGTCTTGTTTATTGTTATATCCCCCTTTTTAGACATCGAATCGATCCAGTTAGGTCAAAAAGGGAGTGAAGCGGTTGGGCAAAGAAACAAAAGAAAGATCCGCATATTTGTCCAAAAAAATGAGCAAATAAAAATTAACGATACCCCCGTTACCATGAAACAGCTCCCCGTTGTCCTTCAGGAATTAAAAAAAACCTTCCATGAAGAGATTGTAGAGCTATACCAAGATAAAAACTCTTTGTTTGGAACCTATTTAAACATAAAACATGCGCTGGAACAAGCAGGCTTTGAAGAAATGGATCTTGTGGTCCAACCCGAAGGATAGCCCTGAAAAAATAGCTCTGAAAAGAACTCTAAAGGTGCATCTACTGCTCCTTGTGCTATTTTCCATAAGCTCTTCTCCTAGTTTTTCAAAAAAACCTAAACAGAAAATGCATGTCCAAACTACCTATTTGCAGCCAAAAAAACCTCTTGCAGCTAAGGAAAAAATAGCTTTAGAGAACACAAAAAAATCCTCTCTTGCCCACGTTTTGGAAAACCAAAAAAAAGCTGTAAAAAAACAAGCCCCCAACTTATCCAAAAACCCATCTAAAGTAACAGGTAAAAAAGAGCCCTCTAAAAACCGATTGGAACAGCTCGAAAAAAATCTCAAAAAAATCGAAGATTCCTTCAAAGAGTCTCCAAAAGAGTTGTTTGTCGCAGTTGAAGCTTCCGTTGAGGTAAAAGAATCTATCCCTTACGAAACTCTTGTCGTGCACCTTTTACAAAAAACTCTTAAATTAATCGATGATGAAAGTGTCGATGTACATATTCATGTGCAACCAAATGGAATTGTGGATAAAATCATCGAAATATCCTCGTTAAGCTCTTTAAATGCTAGAATTGTAGAATCGGCACTAGAAAAAATGGTTTTTCCAGGTTTTGATGGTGAAGAGGCTATCGAGTTAAATTTACATCTTTGTACTGGAAACTAAGGCCTAATTCCTATACCCTTTTTTCAAAATGCAATTGATAAAAAAAATCTTATCTTACCTTTATTTAGCAAAATTTAGCTGTTTACTATTCTTTTTATCCTCCTCTTTTGTAACGGCCAAGAGTTCCTCCCCTTCTATTGTGATCCCTTTGGAGATGGTGAAATCTCTCCCTTCGATCTACTTTTCTGACAACCCTTCTTGTGGTCAATTTGATGTGGCTTACAAAGAGAGTCTTTATGAAGTTCTTAAAAGTGATATAGAAGAATCCCATCATTTTGATCTGACGATGGGGAAAATTGATATAGAGCCGCTCGTATCGGGTCCATTAAAAAACTCCGCAAAAGAATTAGCAGCATTTAGCGCTGACTTGGTTCTTTTACCTAAAATTGCATCCAAAGACTTGACTCTAAAGATTTATGAACCCCGTTTTCATCAGACATCCCTAATTGGAACTATCCCGTTGAGCGGAAATCTTGACGAGGACCATCAAAAAATTCACCTTCTTTTTGATCTAATGCACCTTAAAGTATTTCGTCAAGAGGGTATCGCAAGCTCAAAAATTCTTTTTTGTAAAAAAACTGAAGAAATCGACGGGGAATGGATCTCAGATATTTATGAGGTACAGCAAGATGGTACGCACCTAAAAAAAATTACCTCATCTCAAAATTATCTCATCACTCCCCTTATGGTTCCCAAAACTCGTACTGAAAATAGCTATGATTACATCTATGTCTCTTACGAAATGGGGCAACCTAAAATTTTCAAGGCCAACTCATCCTCCACCTTAACCGTTCCGCTTTTACAAATTCGTGGCAACCAGCTTCTCCCTGCATTGAGCCCCGTTGGGGATAAAATTGCATTCATTTGTGATGCATCGGGCCGCACCGACCTTTTCTTACAACAGTTTCATCCGCAAAAAGGGGTGATTGGAAAACCCATACAGCTCTTTTCAAAAGGAAATTCTACTCAGGCATCCCCAACCTTTTCTCCCTGCGGATCAAAGCTCGCTTTTGTATCTGATAAAGACGGATCTCCCAAAATTTATATCCTGGAAATTATCGATGCAATTCGGTCGCAAAAAACTCCCCATGTAAGACTTTTGACTATCAATCACAAAGAATCTACCTGTCCCAGCTGGTCTCCTGATGGAAAAAAAATAGCCTTCAGCGCTATGAACGAGGGGTATAGACAAATTTGGGTAATGGATTTGGATAAAAAAATTGAAATGCCGATCACAAACGGTCCGATTGACAAAGAAAATCCTTCATGGGCACCAGACAGTATCCACCTTGTGTACAACACCACCGGAAAAGAATCACAAATTTATACTATTGATATTGTAAAGCAAAAACCTGTAAAAATACCCACAGGGGATGGGATTTCCCATTTCCCCTCATGGGAACAAAGATGAGAAACCATATGAAAAAATTCACTCCGCTCGTTTTTTTCGTACTTGCGAGCTGCACCAGCACCGTTTATGATGCATGGGAAGAGACGAAAATGGCGACAAAATCCTACGCCAAGCAGGGCCTGGCCTATTTAGGTTTATTAGAAGAAGAGTCTCGTATTGTAGCGACTTCTCAGGAAATTTACCAATCTAGAGAGGAAGAGTTTGTTCCCTTAAGAGATCAGGATTTATCAAGCCAGTATATGGATGAATCCTACTCCCAACCCAAAGAGGCCAAAAACTCGGTCAAAAAAGGCTCTATTGCTAGCGAACAATTCTCTAAGCCTTCGACAACTCTTGCCTCCATCTTCTCTACAGTTTATTTCAACACCGATGAGCACGTACTTTCGCAAAAAGAGTACTACCAGGTGATTAATAGAATTGCCTCTTACATGAAAAAAAATCCGCACGTTTACCTCAGCGTTGAAGGGCATTGCGACCAAAGAGCATCCGAAGCCTACAACCTAGCTTTAGGAACCAGAAGAGCGCAATTTATTCGTAGCTTACTTGTGAAAGCAGGTGTGGAGCAAGATCTGATTCACACAATTTCGTTTGGAAAAGAGCGTCCGGTTTCAAAAGGGAACACCAAAGAATCTCTGGCAAAAAATCGTCGTGTTGAGTTCAAAATATTTCAACAGAGGTCCTAAATGAAGCGTCTAACTCCCCTATTTGCTCTTTTAGTCTCCTGCTCCAATCTTGTAGTTTCTCAAAGATCCGACAAACAGCAAATGGAGTTTAGTGTCCAAAAGCTCAAAAATGAAATTGAGGATTTGAAACAGGAAATGAAAGCCTACCAGATCGAAGTGAGCATTCTTGAGGGCAAAATGATGAATCATGATGAGGACTTGGGCTATCTTCAAGCTCAAGACTTGCCTGGGAAAAATGGGGGGCGCTCCTTAGATTCTCAAACTTTGATGGAAAAAAAGGTTCTGGAAATAGAGCGCACACTTGAGCTTCTTGTAAGACGTTTTGATAGAATCGAAATTGAATCTAAAGAGATCGCAAAGTCTGTGGGAATTTACAAGCAGCGTTTTCAAGACTATGAAAAGTTCTTACAATCCCAAAATGATTCGATACAAGAATTGGGCAAATTAAAAAGAAATCTCAAAGAGATTCGAGAAGACGCCCTTGAAACCACCACCTACCGTGTTAGAGCGGGAGATTCCATCGACAAAATTGCGCGACAATTTGCAACAACACCGGAACAGCTAAAAAAAATGAACCAACTCCATAATGATCTTATCCTTGTGGGGCAAGAAATCAGAGTTCCCAAATGATATCGATCATCGATTCGGGTGTTGGGGGCCTTTCTGTGTATAAAGAGGTGAAAAAAATCCGCCCTGACTTAAGGACGATTTATGTAGCTGATAACAAAAACTTTCCTTACGGCACGAAATTCCATGAGGAGATCTTAAAAGCTGTTGAGGAGATTGAGCAGGGTCTTAGGACGTTTTGTCTAGAAAAAGTTTTCGTTGCCTGCCATACAGCATCGATTGCTTTGGAAAATCAAAGCTGCAACCATGGTTTGATTACAAAAACAACCAAAAAAATGATTGAAGATCTCGATGGAAAGGGGTCGATTGCTATTTTAGGGAGCATCTCAACAATCAATAGCGGCTTTTACCAGGGATTTTTACGACAAAAAGGGTTCGAAAAAGTTGAGGGGTTTGGACTGCAAGATCTCATTGCTTTAATTGAGAAAGGGGTTACGGACAAAGCTCTTCTTTCTCAAACGCTTGAGCCCCTGATCCCGTTTGCTCCAAAATACCTCCTTTTAGCCTCTACCCATTTTCCGCATGTAGAGTCTTTAGTTTTAGATTTATTCCCTTTTGCAAAAATTTTGAACCCCTCAAAACAATTTGCTTTGGAAATCGCCTCGCAATCGACATCCCCTTCCAAAAACGATCTTAAGGAAGATCTTTTTATTACAACTAAGCACGATCCAAAATTTCTTCACACGTTACAAAAAAATCCAATAAATAATCTTTTAAAAAAAGATGTCAAGCGTGTATAATCTCCTTTAAACTTGAGAAAGAAAAAACTGGTAGTTACTAGGTTTAATAGCCTATTTACATTACAATTATTCTGCTGTTTACCCTAAACTCAAACAGTTGTTATGTTTTCGAACCGAGAATAAACAATTCAAGAGCTTTTAAGGTGAATGGATAAAAATCGACAGAATAAGAGGTAAAAGCTTTTTTGTTTATATTTATATTTAAGACTAAGAAGAAAGGATTCACATGAGTCAGAAGAAACGCATTCTGCTGATCGAGGATGAAGAGGATATCGCAGCTCTGATCAAACTCCAAGCTGAGCTCTCGGGATTTAAACTTCACGTTGAGGTTGACGGTATCAACGGATTTCGTGCTGTAGAAAGAGAAAAACCTGACCTGGTTCTTCTAGATATCATGCTTCCTGGACAAAACGGGTATGATGTTTGCCGTAAAATCAAAAGCACCCCTGAACTCAAGTCTATCCCGGTGATCATCCTTACTGCTAAAGATGAAGAGTTAGACATTTTATTAGGTCTCGAGTTAGGGGCAGACGACTATATTCTCAAGCCCTTTTCTCCAAAAGTTTTGATGTCAAGAATTCGTGCCGTTTTGAGACGAGGAAAAGAAACTGAGAAAGCTCCTAAAACTTTGACATTTGGAGAATTTACTCTTGAAGTCGACCGTTACTTGCTTCGCAAAAAAGACAAAGTGATCACAATTACCCTTTCTGAATTTGGAATCTTGAAAAGGTTGTTGCTCAACCGTGGTAAGGTTCTTACAAGAAATCAGCTACTTGATGATATCCATAACGACGATTCTTTTGTTGTTGATCGCAACATTGATGTGCATATCGCTGCCCTTCGTCGCAAACTTGGACCAAATTTCAAATGGATCGATACCGTCAGAGGAGTTGGCTACCGCTTTAAGGGTGATGCGAACGAAACCTACGATGATGAAGACGAGTCTTATGAATTCGATGAGCTTGAAGAAGCGCTCGTATAAAACCTAGAAAAGAGGGGGGGTAACCCCCCCCCTTTTTTTTGTTGCTGCCTATTTTTTAAGCCTCTCTTTTCTTAACAGGTTTAAAATAAATCCCCTATTGTTTAAGAAATAGACAAAAGACTTAAAAGGTTTGTATGCAAAAAACGTTAGTGACCTCTTTTTTAGCTTTATCTCTGATATCCTGCTCAACTAACACGGGAACCGGCGCTTTGGTGGGCGGTGGAAGCGGAGCCTTGATCGGAGGTTTAGCCGGTGGTTGGGAGGGTGCAGCGATTGGTGGTGCGGCAGGTGCTATTCTAGGCGGGCTTATTGGTAACGCCGCCGATCAAAAAGAAAAACAGCAACAAATAGACAATCAGTATCCTGGTTTATCCCAAAAACTGATCAATAATGAACCTCTGAATGTTCAAGACGTGGTCAATTTATCCAAACAAGAGGTTCCCCCCGAGCAGATTATCCGTTACCTCAAAGAATCGGACAGTCAATTCTCTCTAACCTCCCAGGATTGCAAGATGCTTTGTAGAAAAGGTGTCGCCGACTCTGTGGTAAAATATATGAGCCAGGGGCAGTGTGGTTGCAGGTAATCTTTACACAGCTTTAATTATATATTTATTAATTATTTCGTCTCGAAAAACGGCCGTTTTTTGTGCGCAAAATTTGATTGATTTTTAAAATATATATGCGATAAATAAATGGTTCTAAAACTCAAAAAAAACGTCATGGCTTTAGCAACTTCTTACACCCCTTACAACGAACCTCACCAGCTTTTGGATCCGATCCATCAGCTTGAAGAGGAGACAGTTTTTTGCGAGCGTTTTGAAAAACTTTCCAGCTTTCATCTGGTATTTCATCTCTCTTGTTTGGGACTTTTAAGTTTCCAGGCGTTAGCTTTTGTCTTTTTGCTAGTAACAAACACTAAATCTCCTTACGTAGCAGCCCTACTGTTTTCGGGGATTTTGACTCTTTTTTCCTATTTGATCCTTCTTTTTTACTACCAGGCAAAAAAACCTCAGGACTTCCAAGACCTCAGACGATTTTTTATTCAGGCATGTCGAAAAGAGATAAGAGAGCACCGCCCGAATCAAGAAGAGCACCTTTTTTTAGCAAAAGCTGCAGAAAGTTTGACGAGCAAGCTTTCAAAAAACCAGTTTTACCTGAATGATTTAGGGACATTCTCCTCTTTAATGCGCTTGATCAGATTCATAGATGTCGAAAAAATGCAGGAACTCTTGATGTATGCTGCAATTCAAGAGCACATCGAAAAAATCAAAAAAGATCCCTTAAATTCCCAAACACATTTGTCTTTAGCCAAATCCTACCTAAACATGTACCGTCTCTATCAGTCTCCCCTTAAAGAGCCACTTAGCCGTTTTTGGTTTGTGAAAAAAATTATCCAAACTGAAAAGCGGCAAAAAAGGGTAGATGCCTCCTTACTTTTGGCTATGGAAGAGCTGAAGATTGGTCTATCATCGCAAGCCGATGAACCCTGGGCTCTTTTAGAACTTGCAAACTGCTACGAGGCCTTGCAAGACAAGCATCAAGAGCTTGAAACTCTCAAAAAGCTTCAAGAGGTTCGCCCTCTTGACGAGTCCCTCCTTTTAAGAATTGGAAAAATCTATTTTTTATTAGGCATGACCTCTCACGGCCTTGAGATTTTTTCTACTTTGAAAAATCTCAACGTCCATCTTTCTTTTGAATTGATTGACTCCTACAACGCCTATCTTAAAAAAATTTAACGCAGCCCCCCCCTTCTTTTTTTCATTAAAGCAATTTTTTTATTTAAATTTTTTTCTTAAACGATTAGAAATCAAGTAAGTATAGCTTTAAAGGGATGCAGAATGAAACGAGGGCTCTTTTTGGGTGCGGTTGTGTCACATTTAGCCTTGTTTTCACAAGGAATATCTACAGATTCTCTCGACAAAGAAGAAGCTTTCATGGTCAGAAGGATCACCGAATTCTGGAAAGATCAGGACTATCAGCTTGTCGAAAGGCAAATTTTTGTGTTTTTAGAAAAATATCCCGATTCGGTATTGAAAGACTACCTCAAAGGGATTTTAGGAGATATTTACCTAAAAGATAGAAATTTTGAAAAAGCGATTGATACTTATCTATCCATCCAGGATTCAGCTATTCAAGAGAAAGTCTTAGTGAATGCTCTTCAGGCTATGTACGAGCTTAGTCGTTATACTGATCTTCATAAAACAGGCTCTAAATACCTTACCCATCCCGATCTTTTTGAAGAGAGAAAAGAGGAGTTTCTTTTCCTTGTAGCAGAAGGGTATTTCCGCAGCTCGCTTGACCAAGACGAGCCCACAAGCCAGCCCCTTTTACTCGAGGCAAAAAAAATATACGAGAAACTTTTAAAAACTAGTTATGCAGATCCGTCTCAATTTGCCTTAGCAGAGATCTACAAAAAGACGAATGAGCCCCAAAAATCGGCTGAACTCTTTAAAAAACTCGCCTCCAAATACAAAGATAAAAAAGAAGAGCTTCTCTTTCACGCAGGTCTTGCTGAGTCCACCTATAGTCCCAAAGAGGCTATCGATACATTCAGTGAAGTTGTGGAGATGCGGGGTTCAAGACTTTACACAAGTGCTTTTAATCGCCTAGTTTTGATGTTCCAACTCGAAGCCTATGAGGCCGTAATTAATTCAATCGATATTGTTTTAGTAAATGCCGATCCTCAAACCTTACCGGTTGTTCTTTACATGTATTCGCGCTCTTTATTTGGAGCAAAAATGTATGAGAAGGCTTTAGAAATCGTAGATAGGCTCGAGGCTAGAAACGCTCTTGATGATGCTCAAAAGAAAAATCTCTATTTAATTGAACTTGGATCAAGCCAGCAGCTCAAAGAGTTGCAACGCTATGAAAAAGCTCTTAAAAAATTTGAAGCAGCATTTCCTAAAGATAAAGAAATTCCTAAAGCCATATTTATTCACGCTCTACTTTTAAAAGAGCAGCTCAAAACGCAGGAGGCTCAGTCACAACTCGAAAAAATCTTAAAGCAATTCTCAGATTTTGAGAGTGCAGACTCCCTTTTACTTGAATACGGACTCGTAACCTACGATAACGAGCAATATGAACTTTCGCGTACGAGCCTGAAAAGTTTTATCGATACCTTTCCCTCATCCGATCAAATTCACCTTGCCTGGCGTTATTATCTATCGGGAACCTTGCAACTTTATGATCTCATCCAAAAAGAGGAACACACTGTAGAGGAATTCTCCAAAATTCAGTTTTACAGCGATTTATCCTGGATTTTATCCAATGCAAAGGGGTTATCCGATAAAGAAATTCAAGAGAGCCGATTTTTGCAAGCAAAAGTCGGTTATGATTTAGGTTACACTCAAGAGTCTATGCAAAAACTCGTCACCTATATCCAAGACTACTCCAAGCATAATTCTCTATCCGATGCCCATCTTCTGATTGCCCTTTGTTACGACCGTATGCGCACAAACTATGAAAATTTTATTCAACATGCAGATAAGTCGATCCAATTGGCTCAAAAGCAAGACCATATTAGCTCGATGCACATCCAGATCTTCAATGCTCTGCTTCGTTACAAAGAGTCTTTAGAATCCCAACCCAATCTCACTCAAGCTCAATCTAAACGACTCAAAGAGATTCAAGAAAAGGCAGCCGAACATCTTTATGCCGCTTTTCTTAGAGACGATTTAGATATCCGCAAAGAAAATCTTTTATGGTTATCGAATATATTCTATGACCAGGCGCCTTTGCATTTGAGCGTCTACGAGAAAGTTGAAAATTTAGAATCTGCCTTACCTGAGAACTTGGCTAAAGCGAAAAAAATCCTACAGAAAATCTTAATAGCTGGAAAAGAGACATTCTTGAACCAGATGAACTCTGCTCCATCTCTTGAGTGGGATATGATGCGACTGGTGCGAATTGCTCATAAAGAGGGGAATATCCGCCAAAAACAGATCTATCTAGAGATTTTAGCCGATTCGTATAGAAAAAATGCCCATACCTGGAGCCTTAGACAAGAGGCCCTTATTGAGCTTTCGAAAATTTATGAATTGCAGGGGAACAAAAAACAGGCTTTGGAAACCCTTGATGAGGCGGTGAGTGTCTCCAGCACAAACAGAACTATGGCTTCAGAATATGCCCGTATTCACAAAATCCGTCTTGAGATCGAACACCTAGAAAATTTCAACCAGGCACAAATTGAGGAAAAAATTAACTACTTGAAAGGTCTACAAATACAAAAAGATATCGGATCAGAACCCTTACATCTTGAGGCAAGCCTAGTCTATGCCGAAGCGAGAACCTATCTATCTGAAGAGCTAGAAAAAGACCTGAAACACCTCTTTTTCTTAAACCGTGTAAAAGAGGACTATAACAATCCCAAGGATCCGCAAGTTTTAGCCTATAAATCAAGCCTTGGTTCCAATCAAAAACTTAAAGTTCTCTATGATGAGTACATGCAAGTTTTAGACATAGAAATGCATTTAGCTAAGTACCGCCTAGAATTAGCTCAAGACCATGGTTCTGAGGCTAATGTGTATAAACTTGAGGGGTTAAAGCTCCTCTCAAAAATTAAAAAAGAGCCTATCACTTCGCATTATGTAAGGATGAAAGTGCAAGAATTACAAAATTTATTTGAGTAGCAGCTAAAAGGTTACAAATCATTGTGCATAATTCAAAAAAAACCTTTCTCACAATTTTTTGGCTAAGCTCTTTTGTTGGAGGATACTCCTCTGAACAAAAGGGTCTTTTCCCAGAAAAAGAGAATGGTGAGGCTACATTTGAACCGGTCCAGCTCCTTTTGCCTACACTTGAAGAGGCTGAAGGAATACCCCTTCTAGACAAAAGATTTGAAAAAATAGACATCTCTGTTGACGGCACGCCTATCAAAAAAGAGGAGGTTCTTCTTCCTAGTTGGAGTCTCACTTTTTATTCAGGAATCTATGAGGGAAATAAAAGAGAACAGCCCATAAAAAGGCACCAGTTTTTTTCTTCAAAAAACTTTATCCCTTTCCAAATACAAAAGACCACCCATCCCCCCTTTTTTCCTTCGCTTAGTCCCATAGAAAAACGCTCGCTCTCCTCCCAATTTTGTAAACTAAGCTCTATGGCAAATGTAGAGGATTATTCCCCTATTGAAAAGGAGCCCGTTTTCGTCTATGAAAGCTTCTCTCCTTTAGAAGAGGAAGAATTTGAAGATATCTTTGTCCTTGGATTAAATAAAAAAACTGAAAATACCTCCTTAAGAAACTTTCATCTTTGTTTACTTCCACATTTAGAAAAAAACGAGTTGAAAAGTGAGGCGCACACCCCAGGTCGTGCAATATTAAGAGAAATCAACCCTAAGCTTTTGCCAATAAAGATTTCTAATGAGGGGAATGACCTTAAAACATCAAAAGCAGAGGCTCTCTCTTCCAACAGTTTTGTCGAGGAAAAAGAGGTTCATTACAAAAATAAACCTATCTCATTTAGAATCGCTAAAAATTTTCAGTGTCATTTTTGGATTGAATTGGACCAAAAAGATGTAAAGGATGACCCTCTTGAGCTTAAAAAGGAGTGCTATAGCTATCTTGCAAGTGACACATATCCGCTAGAACCCATTTATCTTGGGGACCGATGTAAAGAAACTAACGCTAAATTTCTTGAAGGGCCCAAAATTGCGCAATCACTTGAGAATTCCCCTACTGCAAATTCTAATTTTGAACCTGTTACGGTGAGCACTCAAAAAAAAATTGCCTCCTTAAAAAAGAGTGATTTTCCATCTAGCATCGCTTTAAAAATGGATTCTGAAAAAAAGGGAAAAATTGAGAACTATGTTTTAGATTCTCAGATGCATCGATGGACTGCAACAAATTCGAAAATACACCAACCTCCACTATTTTCAAGCTCCTTGGAAAGAATCAAAGACAACACAACCGTTTTAGTCGCTACAAATACAGCTTTGAACGAATCTTGGGATGATGAAAAGGGGGTTTCTCTTTCTCAAATTCCCCAAATATTGCTTTCTCTAGCGGTAGAGCATGGAGCGAAAGTGGGAGGCTTACTTTTTCCCAATAAAGACTCAAATAGCCCATTCTTTTTTTCAAAATACCTAGAACCAAGTGATAAAACGGTGTTCCACTGGGCTAGATTCAAGATCCACCTTTTATTGAATCCCATTGTACAACCAATTCATGCCTTCTACGAGTATGTCGTAGACCTTGTACAACCCTTTGAAGAAAAAATAGAAAACTTTTTTTTATTTTTAATTTCGAAGTTTCCGGTGGAAAATACCCTTAAAGCCTCTCTAGCTACCCCACCTGCACAGACAAGTTTACAGCAATACTCGACCCTAGATGAAAAACCAAAATTATTTTCAAAGTATGTCCTTTCCCTCCCTCTACCCCAAATTCTTAGGACTTTTTGTAATGATTTGCAGGCTCATAAGGCCTCAGCGTCTCCCGTAAGCGTTGCTTTTGATGAACAACAGGCTGAAGAAAAAAATTTAGAGATTTCTGAAAAGCTTGAAAATCCAGTCATCCCCTTTAATTCCAAATTTGTGGTCTTTCACCATCCTGTATCTGCCCCAAAAGTTTCGATTGTGCACGTTGAAGAAAAGGAAAATCTCGATTTAAAAGCTACAGAACTAGATAAAGAACTCAAACTTTCCCTTCATGAGCCAAACGAGGCATTACCCGAAACAATACATGAAGAGTACCCTCTTACCTACCTCCCTTTCAAGGTGAAGGATGTTAAAAATCCTCTGAACGTATTCTATTCATCCGGAATTTTTCTGACACATGTGAATATTCTGCATCCCGGATTTATCAAAATTTCTACACAGAAAGAGGCTCTTTTAAAACTCTTTGATGCAAAAAAAGAGACGTTGATTGCCGATAAAGATCGTCTAGACTTTCTCCCCGGACAAAAATTTCGCAGCTCTATACAGCTAGAACATACTAAGACTGTCTGTTTTGAGCCTGTACCTAATGATTTTGACGAGAAGATCTGGATAGAGAAGATCGATATCGTGACCCTCGATTCCCCCCAAAAAAAGATTCTAAAAAATTTTCAGAATTCTGATTTGACTCTTATCCAAATCCCCGCAATCTCTGGATCCCTTTCAGCAGTTACGGGAGCCAGATTATTGAATGAGCAGCTACAAAAACTCTTTTACTCCATAGATTCTTTCAACAAGGTTGCTTATCTCTGTGAGGATGTTTCTCATCAATTTTCCACTAAAGCCTCAAGTGCCGCCCTATCCTCTAAAGAGGGTTACGGGATGGAAATTGAGCTAGAGTTACACGAATCCTACCGTCCTTGTATCCTAGACCAAGAGATCATTTTTGTTATCGATGGATCCAAAAATACTCCACTTGAGCATTATGATCTTTATAAGGTGGCTATTTTAAGAAGCCTGAAAAGTCTGAACACCGATACATGTTTCAATATCATTTCGGTCGGAAAAACAGTAGAAAAGCTTTTTGAAAATCCGGTCAATGTCAGTCAAGACAAACAGATCTTAGCAAAAAGATTTTTAGAAAAAACCATTTCTTCACAAAGTATCCAGACTGGTCTTTTACTCCAAACTTGCTCTAAATTGATGCCTAAACAAGATGATAGTAAACTCACCTCCGTTGTTGTTCTTGCAGATTCAATAAAGCCGCAAAAACAGTTAATTTATCTTGAAGAGGTAAAAAAAATTGTCGCAAAAAAACCTGGCAACTTCCAGTTAATCACAACTTCTATTACCCCAAAAGATCTACAGGAACTAAAATTTATCTCCATGATAGGTGCTGGGCAAAACCATATTTTTCCAACCGAGTCCTCCTTTGTTAGGAAATTTTGTTCCATGATCCGGAAAATTAAATTCCCTTACCTTGCCAATCTCACGATCACTTCTCTTACAGAAGGGGTCGAACTCCTCCCCCAAAATCAACTGATCAGCCCTATTTTCATCAACCAGCCCTTAAAATTTTATGCCGTAAGTGAAAAAAACTGCCCTTTTATTTTGTTAGTTCAAGGGATGTGTGATGGAAAAATTGTTCATATCCGTAAAGAGATAAACCCCGTCACTAACGAAAGCATTCGCGCTAAAATGAAAGCCGAGATTCAGCTTAAACGGGCCGCCGATGCATTTGAAGAGTACGTCAAAAAACAAAACAGGACTCACCTAGATGACCTCAACAGACATCTAGAGCTTTTTGATCTCAAGCTTTGATTTTTTTTTATCCCCTATGTTTTTTTTATGGGAAAACATTTTCAGGAAAGGGTAAATTTACTCTTTTTTAGTGAAAGTATGTACATTCTTGCCGGCAGTAAAAAAGGGATGCCCCTTAAGGTACCAAAAGAGGGAACTCGCCCCACAACAAATAAAATAAAAAAATCGCTTTTTGATTCCCTCCAACACCTGATCCAGGGTGCAGATGTTTTAGACCTTTTTGCTGGGAGTGGAGCCCTTGGTTTAGAGGCTTTGTCAAGGGGAGCAAAAAGTGCAACTTTTGTAGAAAAAGATCAAAAAGCTGTCGAGTGTATCCAAAAAAATGTAGAAACTCTTGGTTTTCATTCCTCCTCTACTCTTTACAGTCTGCCTGTGGATCGTGCAATCACTTTGCTTTCAGAATATGATCTTATTTTTATAGATCCCCCCTATGATCTGGATGTCTCAAGTTTTGTGGAAAAAATCATTTCTCATCTAAAAGAAAATGGGTTGATGATTGTTGAACAATCTAAAAGAGCAAAATTCCTTCAACATTTGCCCTATATCAAGAAAAAAGAGTTTGGAGATACAGTAAACTACTTTTTTCAAAAAGGGAGCTTTGACGCTAAATGAAGGCCGTTTCTCTCTTTCCCTGAGGCTGGGGCCTAAGTACCATCAAAGCACCAGCAATCGACAGAAGAATACCATAAAAAATAGGATCTTTGGGACCAACTACATCGGTCATCCAGCCTCCCAAGAGGGGCATTATCGAACCTCTCACACCCACCATAAAAACATTCACCATGGTGTAGCGACTACTTTCCGCGTCTTTGGAAAAATAGGGTCCTGAAAGATTCCAGATGAGATGGCTCCCTGCCTGAGCAATCCCGTAGAGAAAATAAGCAACAAAAAGAAATAGACTACTCCACTCCAAAAAAAACAAAACCCCTAAAAAGGAAGCAACAAATACAAAAACAACACCCGATAAAAGTTCATAGCGACTTTTTTTCATAAAATAACCCCAAAGAGGAGTTGCTAGAATCATCCCTACCTCTTTTACTGCACAATTTGAAGCAAAGAGTGTTGTAAACCCAAATCCTAGCCCTGTCAGGAGTACAGCAATTGCAGGCATGGCAAGCATTAGCCCTCCTCCGCAGAGGAAATAGCCTAACTGGAACCTTAGGAATTGCGGATTGTTTTTGAGTAGACTTAAGCCTGTACGTATAGGTTCTACAAAAGAAAATCTCTTTTTTATCGATTCAATCTTTTCTTCAATCGGTTGGATTTCAAGCCTTTTTTGAAAATAAAGGCTGATTAAACCTATTGAAGCGTACGCTGGAAATAATAGAACCCACCCGGAAGTTAAGTTTTCGACCATCCAACCTGTAAATAGTGCCAGAATGATCCCTTCAATATATCCGGCAGTCGTTGCAAAAGAAAAACTCGCCTCACGACTAGTCTTATCTAGGTTTCGCCTTATGATCTCCATAAGAGCTGGTGTCTCGGCCCTATAAAAAAGGGTAAACATCGCCGATGCAAAAATAAGATATCCAATTGTGGGAAAAAGGGGGACAAAAAGAAAAGGCAAAAGAGAAAAGGCATGGGCAAACATCAAGTTCCAACGCAAAGATTTTGGATCCTCGTGGATAAATGTTCCCCAGTAAAAAGACAAAAAGCTTATCAATGGTCTGAGCGTCATCAAGACGGAGATCTGCAGAGCAGACGCCTGAAGGTAATTACATAAAATGAGCCCTAAAACCGAGTGTATCGATAAAAAGGGCTCTATGAGTAAACAGTGGTAGAGAAGGGTCTTTTTAGTTTGCCGAGCGACCCCCTCTTTATAAGGCGTGCTCAGTCACTTTCCCCTTTTCGTCTACTGATTTTTTAAATACGAGAACGTCATTTTCAAACCGCTGTTCGAGACGAATTTTTCCATCTTGATTATATTTATTGAAAAAGCCCGATTTCTTTCCAAGGTCATACTCTCCCTCGAAGACTTTAACACCCTCTTCAGAATAGCTTACACTCACTCCATCCAAAAGACCGTCTTTGTAATAGCAGCGGTTATACAAAGACCCTGTGAGATAAAACTCTTCATGAGTTCCCTCAAGTAGATCATTTTTATAGTGAGATTTTTTAGCAATAATCCCGGAGGGAAAATATTGCACCAAGCGCCCCTCTTTCATATCATTGAGATATTCCACTGTCATCAATACCTTGCCTTGGTCATTATAAAGCGCGCTTATCCCCTCTTTCTTGCCAGCCTTATAAGTCGTCATCGCAACTAGATCTCCATAAATATTGTATTCACGAAGTTCCCCGTCAATCTTAGAATTTTTAAAGTAGCCCTCAACAGCACGCATTTTAACGCCGTCGCCACCATCTTTATGGTAGACGATATAGGGCCCCTCTTTTTTATTCTCAACGTAATGCAATACGCTCTCTCTGCCCTCAGCATCTACAGTCAGATAAGGCCCATGAAGCTTGCCATTTTCATACCAAGCCTCTTCAATTTTGCGCCCCTCTTGATCAAAAAGGGCTTTTAAACCTTGCAAGACACCGGCGTCGTAATTCACAACACTCGCTATGATCCCGTTGGGATGATAGGTTCTTTGCTCCCCATGGTAAACACCTTCAGAATCAAAACGGATCACTCGGTTGAGCAAAGGCTCCCTATTGATCTCTATTTTTTCAAAATACTCTCTGTGTTCACCCACAGGTTTACCATCCAAAAACTCTCTATGGAATTTTAGAGAACCATCCTGGTAAAACCCTTCAAAAGTGCCCTCATTTTTTCCCTCTTTATAAAAGCCGGTTACAGAGATTTTTCCGTTCGTATGAAACTCTTTGTATTCCCCTACAATCTTTTCATCCGTGTACACCATGTCCAAAATGACCTGGCCGTTTTCGGCATATTGTTTACAGTTTCCATTTTTTTTGCCGTCAATATAGGTAATGTCTTGTTTTAGCTTGCCCCCTTCAAACCAGGAGAGCCAATGCCCATGAGGCTTATCCGACTTAAACTCCACATCAGCAATTTTTTCCCCTTTTTCATTAAACTCAACATGGCGTCCCTCTTTTATCCCCTCATTAAAAAAACCTTGCGTATGCAATTTGCCATTCTCAAAATAATCCTTCAGTTCACCGTCAGGTTTTCCATTTTTATACGAGCCCACCACTCGAAGATTTCCATTTGGAAACCAGGATTCATAGGGTCCCTCAAATACATTCTGAGAGCGACGATATTTTCCAACAAGCTGACCCGCATCTGTATACTCATGGATAAAACCGTCGACTTCCCCTTTGTCATCATAATCTGCAACAAAAGCAATTTGCCCATTTTCATGTTTCAGGTAATGACGGCCATAGGGAACACCCTCTTTAAATTGGGCCTCACCTACCACTTTGCCATCGCTTGAGCGGGTAGTAATCTGACCATGAATTTTCCCATCTTTGAAAAAAATTCTTTGACGCTCTTTACCGTTGGGGTGATATTGAATATGAGAGTTTGTAGGAACACCTTTTTGGAACTCTTGGATCTCTTTGATCCCTTTTTGCTCATGATAAATCACTACTGCAGGATTAGAGGCATCATTTTCTAAAAGATCCTCTACAAAATTTAAAACAGAAGCAATCACACCATTTTCATACCAAGAGGTCTCTTTTCCCTCTCTTTTCCCATTTTTCCAATGAATAGTTTTTGCTTTGCGCCCAGACGGGAAGTATTGAATAGTCTCCCCCTCTCGCTTCCCAAAAACAAAAATAGACTCTTCTAGCTTTGAGCCATCCTCAAAATACTGGATGAAGGCTCCCTCTTCGAGCCCATTCTTGTATTCTCCTTCAGCTCTTAATGAGCCGTTAGGATAAAGAACGCGCATTTTACCGTGCGGCTTGCCTTCTGAAAAATGGACAACGGAGTGCAGATGCCCCTCACGATCGATTTGCACCTTCACACCATGGTAAACAGGCTTGTGGTCAATCTCAATCAAATCGGCCTCTTCGCTTATCTGTCCATTTTCGTAATAGCTAATCTCTTTGACTGCGACATCATCCTCAAAAAAACGGATTTTTGCCAGTTGCCCACTGGGATAAGACGAAACAATAACATTCGTCCATTCGGGATGCCGAGGCTTTAGTAATATTTGCTCTTGACGTGGCTTTTGCGCTTGTCCCAAAGTTTTTGGGGGCAAAGCATTTACAACACCGGTCGTAATCGCTATATGCAAAATAAAAGCCCAAGAAAATCTGTCCATGGCGCCTCGAATCTCCGATAAGTTTAATCACCTATTCTACTGAAATATCCGTTTTTGACGCAATAGATGTTAGAGCCCATCAGTCGCTAAAAAGTCCGTTATAATAAATTTGAAAAAGCTCGTCATGGATAATTTTTTCGGCCCTATACCGACCATAATCATCTCTATGCGTCTTGATTCTGAAATGAAAGACCTTCTCGTCAAATTGATCAAAAATTTTTAAAGGACGACGAAAAGCCCCCTCAAGATTGATTATGGGGTGGTTAATAGGAGATATGTTTTGGCTAAAAAGAAACCTAGTGAGCACCAAGTCATCCCAGTTTTCTAATTTGGGAGGTAAGTGCATCAAACTATCTTTATTTTCTAGCATCAAGCGCACTACATCTTTCGATACTATGTAACAAGCACCCCCTAGAAAAGGGACTTTAGTTCCATCAAATTGAACGGTACTTACATCTCCGGCAGCCGTTTTTTCTAAAGGAAGTCTATTCAAAAAATTTAAAAGTGTTGGGAAAACTAAAAAAGAGGACTGGTTGGGTCGTATAATGAAATCAAACTCATCCAAACGGGGCAAAAAGACCTCCATAGCATGGAGAGTTTTATCCATAACCCCGGGGCATAGGCTGTCGACCTCTTTAACCCAGAGAACATCTTTCTCAAATTTATGATCCACTTCAAGATCTGGATCTGATTTGACAAACCAACACTCAAAATTATCTTTAAACTTGTGCATGTAGCGACGCCAGGAGTAGGTATGGGCTTTGTAAACAAGCAACTTGTCTGACGCAACAATAATAACTAGATTTTTTCTAGTGCGAACCGGTTCCTCACCAAAAAAGGGGAGAAAAATTAGGAAAAGGTAAATAATTGTAAAAAGTTTCATTCGTATTCTTGATCCAAAATTTCACGGCTACCGTCCGCATGAAAACAGATTTTTTTTTCTTTTATTTTTTTTTCAAAATAGAGAATTTTAGAGGAAAAAATTTTTTCACTAAGCCCCTCTTTTTCATCCATTTTGACCCAAGTTTTTCCATTTTTTTGCTCGAAGTTCACCACAAATGAGATATTTTCTAATTGAGCATACTCAGAAAACAGCTGAAGCGTTCGCCGATATTCTTTTGTTGCGTTACTCTCTTTGTAGAATTTTAAGTACTCTAGCCCTTTCATCGAACAAGTGACAATAAGAGTTCCAAGAAGAGCCAGGACGATCAACATCTCTAAAAGTGTGAAAGCTTTCCCCTTTTTTTTAACCCTCACAGAAATTCAGCCTATTTTTGCCGGCGGAAACATCCAGGAGTATTTTTCTTTGAGCGCCTCCTCTGAAATATTTTTTTGCTTCTGGACATAGGTCAAAAATTTTTCAGATCGAACAAACACCTCATCATCTTCAGAAACTTCAATTTGGTAGGGCACGCCCCACCCATCTTTAAGCATAGATTTTGGATCCTTGAACATTTTGGCATTTTTTAGTACAAGCTCGGGCTCTTTTTGGATCGTTTCAGGATCTACCCCCATAGCAATCTGCATGGAAAAGATCTCTTGAATTTGTTGAGAAGCTTGTTCGGTCTTAAATGCTTTACCCTCCTCAAGGCTACCTTTCATATTGAACATGAAAAGTCCGGAAATTAAACCTAAAATCAACATTACAATCATGATTTCGATCAGCGTAAGCGCTTTTTTTGCCTTTTTTTTCATGAAGCCTCCATAAAAGATCTGATATCTGTCATTGGTAAAAGGGTACCTATCATAATCAATCCCACAATTAATCCGATAAAAATGATCAAAAAAGGCTGCAAAACACCCACCATTTTTTTCAAGGAGGTCTCTACGCTCTGCTCGTAAAGCTCCCCCGCTTGCTCTAAAACAGTTTTTAATTCTCCACTTTTTTCAGCCGTCTCCAGCATCCTACAAAATAGAGGAGAGATTAAAGGGCACTCTTTGAACGAAACAGAGATGGGATTTCCCTTTTGGATTAAAAAAAGTGCCCGGTCAATCGTTTGAATAAAAAAGCGGTTCTCCATTACCCCTTTGCACAACTCTAAAGCCTCTACCAAGGAAACATTTGCTGCTATTAAGGCAAAAAGAGTGCGACAAAACCTTGCCATCATGAGCTCTTTTAAAAAACTTGACACTATTGGTATTTTTAAGATGGCCTCACCAAGAAAAAAGGAGATTTTTTCCCACCTTAAAAAAAAGCGGACTACAAATGGTGCACCAACGAAAAAAAATCCAAAAATCCCTACGTTATCGGTAAGGATTGTGGAAGCTTGTATGATGAGGCGTGTAAGGAAAGGGAGATTTTTTTCTGAAAAAAGGTCTTTGAGAGAGGGGACTAGAAAACACAAAAGAACAACCATAATCACAAGAGCCAGAACCAGTAAAAAAGCTGGGTAACTAACCGCCGAAATCACCTGTTTTTTCAGGGCCTGTTTTTTTTTAAGCATGTGGAGGATTTCTTTTATAGTTGAAACAATTTGTCCTGATGTTTCTGCCATCCGAATCATCCCTATAGTTACAGGATCAAAGGCAAGGTTTGTTTCTTCCATCGCCTGGGAAAAACTTTTTCCCCGTTTTAAGGATTCTTTGATCCCCAAAAAAATAGGAGCATTTTTTGTTCCCTCAAATTTTTGCTCGATAAGATCCATAGCATCAAAAAGAACTATTCCTGCATGCAACAGCTGATACAAGTCTTGAAAAAAAAGGATTTTGTCCTCTAGATTGAGTGGCGATTTGGCCGTACCTTTTTTTAAAAAAACCTCGGTAAACCAGATCTCCTCTTTAATTAGGGCCTCTCTTGCCCCCTCCAAAGAATCGGCCCAAAGCTCCTTTTTCAATACTGCCCCCCCTGCATCCATCTCTTTATATACATAAATTGGCATCTAAACAGCCCCCTTTCCCGTTACACGCACAATCTCTTCTACGGTTGTAGTTCCATCTAAAACCAAACGAATTCCTTGTTCACGCAAAGATATAAATCCGTTTTTCTTAGCTTGAATCGCTCTTTTTACAGGATCTTGCTCCTCGTGATATAAGGATCTCATTGAGGGTGTCATCACAAGCAACTCATAGATTCCCATTCTCCCTTTGTAACCCAACTCAAAGCAATTAGGGCAACCTTTTGCCCGATAAAGGGTCGGTTTTTCAGATTCAAGACCCAGGTCTCTACACTCTTCATCACTTGGGAGGTAGCGCTCTTTACAGCAGGGGCAAACGACGCGTACCAGACGCTGAGCCAAAACACCAATTAGCGAGGAGGAAATCAAAAATGGCTCGATCCCCATATCGATCAGCCGGGTGGGGGCGCTTAAAGCGTCGTTAGTATGTAAAGTTGACAAAACCAAGTGCCCTGTTAATGAGGCTTGAATCGCGATTTCAGCTGTCTCTTTATCCCGAATTTCCCCCACCATAATCACATCAGGGTCTTGCCGTAAAATATGTCTTAATCCTGTACTGAAGGAGAGCTGAATTTTGGGATTTACCCCAATTTGAGCCATGTGAGCTAGCTTATATTCTACCGGATCTTCAATGGTCATTATATTGATCGATGAGGAGTCGAGCTCCTTCAAGGCGCTATAAAGAGTGGTTGTTTTACCGCTACCGGTCGGGCCTGTAACAAGGAGTATGCCTTGGGTTTTTGTGAGAAGGTTTCTGAGCTTTTCGAGTAAATCTTTTCCCAGTCCGATTGCATCCAACCCTAGGTAGATATTTTTTTTATCCAAAATACGTAGGACAACCCTCTCTCCAAATACTACGGGAACTGTGGATACACGAAAATCGATTTGCCTCTCCCCCACAGAAAGCTTCATTCTGCCATCTTGAGGCAACCTCGATTCGGCGATATCCAGCTTCGCTAGGACTTTAAGACGCGTCACAAGCTCATTTTGCTGACTTCTCGAGACCATTTTCTTCTCATGAAGCACACCGTCAATTCTAAATCGGACCTGCAAAAAATTTTCTTGAGGCTCAAAATGCATGTCTGAGGCTTTTTGCGTAATAGCATCCAAAAGGAGTCGGTCACAAATTTGAATAATTCCGCTTTGTTGTCGCACTTCCAAAAGATCGTAATGTTCATGAGAGGCCTCTTGCTCTTGTTTTTGAGGTTCCTCTTGAGATTTTTGGCTATTTCTATGGTAGCATATCTCTATAGCCTGCTCGATCTCCTCTAAAGACTTTACATACGGCTCTATTCTTTTTTTTGTTTTAAATCTTAAATCATCGAGGGCCTCAAAACAAAAAAGATCCAGAACTGCCACCTCTATTTTCTCCTCATTTTCGAAGAACGGGATAAGCCTATGCTTTTTTGCAAAAGAATAAGGGACGATCTGCCGCCCCTCAAGTAAAACTTGGGATTTATGCCAGTGCAGGCTTTGAGTTAGGTCTAGTTCAGTAACGGCAGGAGGGATCTTTGTAGTCATGGGTATTTCCGGTCAAAAGCTTCATGCTTTGTTCAAAAAGCTTTTTCTTCTGTTTCATTTTCGCCTCTTTGCGACACTCCAGAAAAGGGGGCAAATCTCCAGGTCTGCGGCAAAGCTCCTCTTGTCTGATCGCCTCTAAATCCGCATGGGTACTTTTTATTACTCTAGGGGTAATGAATATGTACATATCGGTCAGTTGATCGGTCATTTGGGAGGCACCAAAAACTTTTGCTAAACCGGGGATCTCCCCCAAAAACGGAAGCTTTTCTGTTTTATCAAGGGAATCTTTCCGTTTTAGCCCACCCATGATGATCGTCTCCCCATCCAAGACCCTCACTTGGTTAATGACGTGACGGCGGTTCACATCGGGTTTGAAAGCAATATCACTTTTAATTGTGTCAAATGTGACATCTGCATCTATTGTGATGTAGTTGCGTCTTTGGTCATCGTCAGGTTCAGGATCATGGACTGTGGGTGTCATTACCAACGTCACCCCATACTGTGCACGTGAGTACGAATCCTGATAGGAGATAGAACCACCCGTATTATTTACTGCAGCAGCTCCGTTATTGATGGAAATCTCCTCAACAATTGCAATTGTCGCAGGCGTTTGATTGATCGTTGTTACTGTTGGAGAAGAATGGATTCGTATATCCTCTTGGTTCATTAAGAAGTTGTAGGTCAAATCAAAAGCGGGAAAGGCCTTGGAGCGCGGTCGACTAAAGAAAAATTCAAGAATGCCTCTATTGGCTTGCGCCGGCTGATTTAAAAAATCCAAACCACCCGCGACTTGACCTAGCGCATTTGTTCCAATTCTTAAGAGATTGAGCCCTGAATTCGTCTGCATGTTGGTCCGTTTTTCACACAAGATCACCTCAAAATGGACCATTTTTTTGGGAACGTCGAGCATTTTTAAAAGATCTTTGATCCGGTCGAGAGTGTCTTTGCGCACAACCATCATGATCCCTCCGGCTTTGCCATAAGGGATGAAATTTTTCAGCTTCACCGTTTTTACAGGTCCTTGCGGCTCGGGAGTCTGTACTTTTGGAGGATTTACAAGACCCCTGACAGCTGGATCTACAGTATTGTAAGCCCCGGGGGTAGGCTCATTGAGGAGAACCTCCCTTGATGCTTGCTGTTCTTTAGTCTCTTTTTTTTCTAAAGACTCTAATCCGAACTTCATCAACGAGGCATAGACCTGTTCTAAAATTTCAGATATATCATTCGGATCGCTGTGGCGGCATACGTACCAAAAAACTGTCATCTCGGAAGGGTCTATCAATTGATCTTCGGTTTGCTTGGCAATTTCCATCGCCCTTTCGACAAGTTTTTTTGGGCCTACCAGGACGATTCCGGATTCTTGAACCAAAGGCAAAACAGACAGCTCGGTTGGGTTCTTTCCTAGCATGCTAGTATTTTCGGCAAGGCCCCCGAAAAAAGCCTTCAAAATATTTTTCATCTCGTCTGGCGAGAGCTTTTGCAATGACATGACCCGTGTAATTCTTTCTGCTTCATCATCAAAAGCACCATCGTACATCTCGATCAAGCGAACCACATCCTCTTTTGTCCCCACAAGAGCCATTTTTGCCCCAATTTGATAGACAAATGTCCTTTTTGTATCGCGAAATCTATCGAAAAAAAAGAAAGTATTTTTAATGTTTTCGACAGGCGCCTCAAAAAGATGCATCACCCGACTAGAATTTGGCACCAGAGCTAGATGCTCTTTTTTGTAGGTGATTCTATTGCACGTTATAAGGTCTTGCTTGAGTAAAAAGAGTTGCCTTGCAAAAGGATTGAGTTCAATCACACCCACGCCGTTATATTGCAAAATGAGGTCGATCATCTCCTGCCAAGACTCTCTGGGAATGGCAATTGCCGATTGCATAGAAATTTTTATCGACGATACATCTTGGGGAAGGATGTAAAGAAAGTCTTTAGACCCATACTCGCTAATGAGTTGTCCTATTGTTGTTTCCTCTTGATCAAAGAGAGCAAAATCCTCTTTTTTTGGAGCAAAAAGGTACGAAAATCGATTTTTCCAATCTTTTTGCTTCTCCTCTAGTTTCTTTTTTTTCTCATTGATACGGGTTAAAAGATCTTGATACTCGTCTATTTGAGCGTTTTGCGAAACTAGAGCATGGGCTTGCTGGTAAAGCTCATCTATCTCTTTTCTTTCAATAGCAAGATCATTTTGCATTTGGGGGAGAATCTGTTTTTTATCCTCCGGATGCAGCAGTCTATCTTTAGCATCTAGAAAATAAAAAGGTAAACAAAGACTTAAAGCTCGTAGTAGAAATCGCCTCATCAGAAATCCTCTAAATCATCATCAAAATCATCCAACATCGGGTCTATTGCAGGGGGAAAGTGGCGGGCACCCTCCTTAGACTCCTCTTTTTTTTCTGTTTTAGAGCTCGCCTTCAACGGTGCAGCAGCCCCCAGAGATGATTTGAGATCTAATGTAACTCTTATAGACTCTTTTTGTATATGAAGACCGTCAAAAACCTCAAAATGTACCACCCATTTGCCCCCCTCTTTTTGCATCGAAAAAAAGTGTAAAAGGGCAACATTCAAACGCCCTTCAAAGGCATCTTCAAGTTTAGAATTTGTGGGGCGGACCCAATTTCCATTCTCTTCTATAAGCCAATCCCCCACATAAAGAGCCATTTTAGAACCATTTTTAAGCCAGATAGCCTCGTATCCAAATGGTTTGGCCCCCTCCAAAAAAGTCTGCACCCTGGCTCCATACTTTATTGGTTTTTCAATGGGAATTTGGATGAGCTCTTTTTGAAACCCTTTTTGATCCCAAAGAGTAAAAGTCACAAACGTATCTTCTACATTTTGTAATTTAGAAAAAAAGCATTCGCCCCTACTCTCTTTTGGCATTTCAAAAAAAAGGCGACCCTCTTTTAAATAAAGAAGATCCTTAATCGTCAAAAGATAAAGCCTCTGCTGCACCGGATCAAATAAGCGCACAGCCTCCCTTTTTTCTTTTTTTAAAAACTCCAAAAGCGTATCGCGACCCAGGTATTTCCATCTCTTGAACTGCTCTTTTGGCAGACGCAAACTAAAAGATTCACTGCCCCCTTTTTTTTCGGTGTATTGGTAGGCAAAAAGCTCCTTTTCACCCCCAACCCAAAAAACTTTGAGCTCTTCACCGTCAAAAATAACCTGATAGACCGCATCAGCCGGGTCACAAAAATAGAGATGGGATTGGGCATCAAAGCCTAGGTAAAACGGGCAACCAAGTAAAACGACCCTTTCCTCATTTTTCCCTTTTATGCGAAAAAGCGCCTCGTTTGCATCTAGATCAGGACGGGTATTCAGCCCCAGAAATTCTAATTTTTCATAAAAAGGGGGGTAAAGCTCACCTATCTCCTTATAAGAAGTTGAAAACCATTTTTCGTTCCAGTCGGGGAAAATAAACTTTTGGCCGCTTATAGAGAGCTCTTGTGGAGCAATAGTGTTCTTTTTTTGGGTTTTTAATGTGTAAAGCCAGTAACCAAAAGGGATTAAAGGGGCTACTACGGACGCAGTCATCAGTATGCTCACCCACCTACGATAGAGAGTTATCCATTTTGAAAAATAGGACCACATGCGATAAGTATATAGAAACTAGGGTTTAACATCCATTTATTGAAAAAAATTCGTAAATGTTTATTGTGAAGAAAACAATAAGGAAATCCATTTCATGGCAAATAATGATCCAAACAGACCAAAAAAAGAGGGTGTTTCAGTCGAAGAAATGCAATCTTTTTTCAAAAATTATGGAGCTGAAATCAGCCTCAGTCTGATTTTTATACTATCAGCTATAAGCGCCCGTTACCTTTTCGGTATGGAAACCTGGTGTATAATTCTTTTAGGTTTAGGTGGAATTATCGGAACCCTTCTCCCCCAGCCCATTAGACAAGGGTTAGGTTCGGCTATGAAATTTAGTGCCGGATCTGGAAACAAATACGGTCAACTCGCTATTGCTATTGTTGCCATCGTAATCTCGATTGTTGTCTCACCTTTAGCTTTCTTGATCTTTGGTCTAGTAGCCGGTGAAACTCTTGTAATGGCAAAAAAAGGTCAATAAGCCTAAAAAGCTTATATTTCCTTTCTCATCCCCTAAACTTTTTCTATTAAGAAAAAGAAGGGGCTGTGCTGTTTGTTTAAGAAAACAGGGTCTCAATAGTGATATCCCCTATTTTGTAGAAGTCTAGAATCTCGTCCACTTGTTCAGGGTGAGAACTTCTTAGATCATTCAAAGCAGACCAAGTTTTTTGATGACTTGTGATTTTAAGTTCAGATTCTAAAGCGAGTATTCTCACAAGGTTTAAACATTTTAAGGCCGGAAGGGTAATTTGATCCTGTTGCTTAATCGAAAGCTCTAAAGCCTCTTTATATCTTTTTTGCGATATCAGCCTTGTCGCATAGGAAAATGGTGAAGAGGCTTTTTTTGTTAGCTGTTCGACGATAATCGCATCATCCAGAAAAAATTTCCCCATCTCACGCATTAAATCCCGATTTTTCACTAGAAAACGGCTTGCCTGCTTTTTCTCATTAAGGGATACAGAACTCTCTTCTTGCATATCCATCAGTGTAGAAAAAACCTCTACCCCTTCTCCTCCATTTTTAGAGGTCATCGTTGCAAAAACACCCAGGAAGGCGGCAATAGCTATTGCTACAACACCGTACACCCAGTATTGTTCAAGCCAATGTTTTTTAACCCCTACGGAATCTGTGCGTAAAACTTCGATCATGATGTGCGATTTCCCTAAAAAAGAACTACATTGCATTCTACTGAAACTGATTCTCGATTTTCAAGAAAAAACAAGAAAGGGAATGTTCATTAATGAAATAGAGCATTAAGAATAATTTTTTAGTCTTTAGACATAGGAAAAAATGTTCTTTTTTTTCGAACTTTATGAATTTTTCTCTAATTAAGGCTGCTGTTGCTGCAGGTATCGTTGTTTTTTTTACGAATCATTTTTTGTGGCAAGTAACACCATTTCGAAATTCTTACGATTTTAAAAGCGAGTGCGCTGTTAGAAGATGCCTAAATGAAAACACTGTCCAAAATGATCTCTATTCTCTAAGTACCGACAGAAGCAGAGGCCTCTTTAGTTCAAATCGTTGCTTTTTTGAACAAAACACAAGACCACAGCGTCTTTACTATTCGTATCATCTCCTTTTTAGAAAAAATCGTTGTGGCAGGTCTTATTGAGGGAATCATGCTTGTTTTATAGGCAAATAATATCCCAGGACATATTGAAACCATCCTTATGATGAGTTTGATCATTACGATTGGAGGTTTTGGATCTACACTTTTATGGTGCTCCGTTCCATTTATAGAAAGCGCATTTACTCTTTTTACGATATTTGTAAGCTGGACCATTGGTGGACTTAGTAAAGCAAGAATGCTCAAGATTTAAGCTAAATGAAATTAAAGAGGGCTTCTCTAGGGAATGCACTCTTTATTTTCTTTTATCGAGACTAATTGGTGCAAAATCCGTTTATGTCCAGATGAAAAACTCTTTTTTAAGCACTCCTTAAGCGAGTAAAATTCCAGCCCTTCTAAGGGTTGATCTATCTCAATTAGATTTGCAATTAGATGAAAACGGTAAAAAGTTGCTGTCGCAACAACTTTTTTAAACAAAGATTTTGCAGTTATTTTTAAAAAAATCTCTTTACTCACTCGATTTTCATGAAATAGGTACAGATCTTGAAAAAGTTCATTTTTTCCCTTTTTATTTACACCAAATAACTCTTTATATTGGTAGATTTGCACCTCTATAAAAACCTCTTGGGTTTGTTTCCTTTTTTTAGCAAGCGGGTATTGGAGAATAGATCCGTTTTTATAAGCCAAACAACCTTTTGATAAAGGGCAGTTTTCACACTCTGGTTTTTTTTTACAAATTGTAGCGCCCAATTCTATGAGTGCTTCAGCTATTTCAAAAGGGTGAAAAGGACTCAGATCCCCCTCAGCCCGTTTTTTTATCTCTTTGAGGTCATGCAGAGCAAAATAGCGGCAAAGAACACGCTCGACGTTTGCATCCATGGCAATCACTTTTTCATGAAAAGCAAAACTTAAAATTGCATTTGCTGTGTAAGCGCCTATTCCTTTAATAGAGATCAATGAGCTAAAATCCTTTGGAAAATAACTTGCTAAGCTTTCGGCAGCCTTATGGATGTTTCTTGCTCTGGAGTAGTATCCCAATCCCTCCCAAGCTTTCAGAACACTCTCAAGGGGAGCGTTTTTCAAATCCTGAATTGTTGGAAAGAGCTGCATCCATCGCTCAAAATAATCAACCACAACATCTGCTCTAGTTTGTTGTAGCATCACCTCAGATATCCAAACTTTGTAAGGAGTGATCTGATTTCTCCATGGAAACTCTCTCTTTGTTTGCAGGAACCATTTTCTTAAAGATTCTTGATCAGTTTTAAAAGACATGTTAGGAGATTGTTTATGGGATCAATGGGTTTAATTTACGGCAGCCGTTTTGAGGATATAGATCATATGGCTCCTTTGATGGAGATTTTAGGTCTTCCCCTTTTTGTAACGGATGAAAAAATCTTGGAGAGCATAAGGACTTTTTATCCTGCTGTCAATGTCCAAATCTTTCTTCCACCTGACCTAGGAAAAGCTCTTTTAAAAACGGGAAACACTCTGATTTCTTGTATACCCACATCAAAAATTCGTCGCCTTTTTGGATTAGAGGAGATGTTAGAAAAAAGGGCATTACATACCATTTTTGTTCCTCATGGATATGCCAAAGAGGATTTAACCAACGGGATTTTAGGGGAAAAACATATCCTGGTGCTTGGCAAAAAAATGGTAGATTTACTCTATTCATTAACTACTATTTACAATTTCAAAACGCTTGTGAGCATTGGAAACTATCGCTATCTCTACTACAAAAAAAATCAAAAATTCATGGAAGAAAAGCTTGAAAAAGCTTTTTCGGTTGCAAAAGAGCACAAAGCTCTTTTTTTTCCTACTGAATTAGAGGATCCTTCCCATATCTCTTTTTTAAGAGACCATCTTAAAGAGGGCTGGAAATTATTCGTCAAATACCATGCAAAAAAAATCAATGACACCCTGAATATTGAGATCCATAAAGAGGAGAAATTAGATACCCCTTATATCTACCCATACTTGGAAAAAGGTTCTCTTTTTGTGGTAGAGGACTCAAATGCTGTCTATGATGCCCTATTTTTCAATACTCCCACCTTTTTTTTCAAAGATCATCCCGAGCTTGATACCCTTGGAATCCGATTTGAGGCAAATCTTGATGAGAGCCTAAAAAAAGTAGAAAAACTCCAAATGAAGAAAAAAGAGATTCTCCCTTATGCATTTGATCAGTATAATTCAATCGATGAGATCAAGGTCAAAGTTTTAGCTCTTCTAAAGGACATCAGCGAAGGTGACGACACAATCTATTAAGGGGATCTTAGCCTCTTTCCCCCACCACTTGGATCATTTAGCGCCCATCAGCTTCTACGAAAACATCCCCCTTTTGATTCGCAACAACGAAACAGAGGAGGCGCTTCTCGATTTTTATCCTTGGGTTCCCTACTTTCGATTGGAAGACTTTCCAAAAATAGGTGAGCTCGACACTTTTATTAGCTCTTCTACAAGCGAAACCCCTTTAAGAGAATTACATCATGCTCTTTATGGGTTAAAACCCAAAATGGTCCGTTTTCACCATGGATTCTCAGATAAATTCCAAGATTTTTCACTCTATGATTCTGTGCTTTCCTACAAGGATTTCCCTAATTATAGACTCCGCTTTTACTACGAATTCCAAAATGAAATTGGTAAAAGGGCTAAAAAATTTCTCCCTGTTTCTGAAAATTTAAAGCCTCTTTTGATTGCCCTCACTTGGGACTCTCCCCATATAGAAGAAAAGCTGAACGAGCTTTGCCAACACCCGTTTAAAGAACGGTTTGTATTTAGGCTCCATCCTATACTAGCCGAAAGAGAGCTCGTACATCTCAAACTGCAAGCAAAACATGATATCCATATTCTCAGCCATACTTGCCCGTATATTTATCCTTTTTTAGAGGCGCATAGTGGTGTTTTAACAGATAGATCTAGCATAGGCTATGACGCACTCTATTTTCGTAAACCCCTTTTCGTCTTAGATGATGTACCACTAAAAAAATTTTCTTCTAAATCGATTCATGAATGGATCTTAGAATCTGATTCGGATGGTGAAAAGCCAAACTTTCAAGAGGAATACACGAAAATATTTGGCCCCTACCCCAGCTGAGGTGGCAGAATTTGTACATGATCTAGGTACTGCAATTCGTGCACTGCAGGGCTGGCATTTAACCCGTAAGCATAACCACCCTCCTTAAGGGGATCAATTTTTGTAACCACGCCCACATGCAATCCCTTAGGAAAGACTCCATCAAGACCTGTAGTAATAAGTAGATCTCCAACCTGAATAAGATGCTCTGTTCTCAAATCGAAAGGCCCCCCTTCACTATCCGCAAAATCGTAATTAAAGCCATATCCACTTAAAGTATCGTAGGTGACTCGCCAACCCGGATTAGCAACTCCTTGAATTACCCCTTTTGCCAACAGAGCTCCTTTTAATGGGCGCACTTTCTCTAACAAAACTCTGATCCAGTCTAAGGTGAGCTCTTTATGCTCCTGATTTTTAAAGATAGTCTCCTCCTTTACCAAAAGAGACGAAAGCTCTACAAGCCTTTCCTCTAGATAAATCCCCTTTTTGCCCCGATCTACTCGAACAGCAACTTGTAATTTGGGATCAGTGATGAGACGCACAAGGCTCTTTTTTTCTAAAACCTCTTCAACAACTCCCACTACCCCCTTTCCCAAAACCACTGGGCTTTTTTTGGCAATTACAGTCACTCCCAGTCTTTTGTTGTCCGAATCCCCTCTGTCTACCCAAATAAAAGACCCAAAAGAGATATTTTCTCTAAAAATAACTTTAGCTTGTATGGCATCCCACTCTTTTTGCTCATAGTTAAGTTGGTTGCGTACAGCATCTATTTCATCTTTCAATAGGAGATTTTCGAGACTCAATAACTCTAAAGTGCTATCCTCTTTTGATTGATTACTGCTAAAAAGACTTTGCACTTTGGATCTTAATCGAATCTCCTTGACTAAGGGAATTTGGACAATCAAAAAAAGAAATAAAGCAAAAAATAATAGAGTTGAACCGAGCTTTTTATCCATGTTTCAGCCTTGAAAAAACCTCTTTTAGACGAGCAATATTCGAACCGTTTACCCCCAAAACATTCAGTCTTGAGTCATCGAGAAGGTAAATACTCTCCTCTCTGAGCTTTAGAACCATTTCTTTGGATATGCCCAGATAAGAAAAAAAACCTTTTGCCTCTTGAAACTCTTTTTTATGTCTAATCCAGGACTCTAGCTCATTACAAATGAGTGCACGCATCTCAACACTTCTTAGTCGATGCTCTTCAACCTCATCAAGCCAAAGTTTTTTTCTCTTTGAGTCGCTTAAAATCGCTTGCACCACTAAAGCGCCATGGGCGGGTGGATTGGAATAATTACGGCGAATGATCTGTTTTATAGTACTTTGCATAGCATCAACGGTATGACTATGATTCACAATCATCAATGCTCCGACCCTCTCCTTATAAAGGTCCATCGTTTTAGAGTAGGAGAAAGCAACTAACATCTCTATCCCGCTTTTGTAAAATGTTTCTACAGCATAGCGGTCTTTTTCAATTCCCTCTCCAAGACCTAGGTAGGCAATATCAAAAAAAGGTAAAAGACCTCTTTTCAAGCAAATTTCGAGAATGTGGTCCCACTCTTTTTGGGTAAAATCTATCCCTGTCGGATTATGACAACAACCGTGTAACAAAAGAATCGACCCTTTTCCCACATGCTCCAAAAAATCAAAAAATTCCTTTTTTTTAGAGGTGTAAGTTGTCCGATCATAATAAGGATAGGTTTTTACCTCCAATCCTGCAGCTGTAAACACTCCGTGATGATTTGCCCAGGTAGGGTCTGAGACATAGATAGGGTGATTCCATTCTAATTTAAGATAATCGGCTATCACCCGCAAAGCCCCCGTTCCCCCCAAAGTTTGAGCAGCTGCAACCTGTGGTGCATTTTCACTAAAAAGAAGCCTCTTTGTCTCCTCAAGGAAAAGGGCATCACCCTCTATGGGTAGATAGGTTTTGGAAAGCTCATTCTCCACTAAAAATGTTTCGGCCTCTTTGACCGCTTTCAAGACAGGACATTTCCCTTTTTCGTCTAAAAAAATTCCGATTCCCAGATTTATTTTTTCAGGGTTGGGATCCTTTGCCCACATTCTCCCTATCTCCAAGACGAGATCCGAAGGCTGTGATCCTACGTGTTCAAAGAAAAGATGCGCCATAGTCTCCTTTAGTGAAAAAAGGTCTTTTATCAATTATCTAGTACAGTGCGAATAGAGACAACTAGAAAAGTTTTTTCTAGCTGATAGGGTGGACATAAGGATTAGGGATGGAGTATAGCGGACTCGAACCGCTGACCCCAACGCTGCCAGCGTTGTGCTCTACCAACTGAGCTAATACCCCGTCAGAATTATTCTTTACCCTCAACAGCCTCAAGGAAAGCCTGTAGCTGCTTAGAACGGGTAGGATGACGCATTTTTCTCAAAGCCTTGGCCTCAATTTGGCGGACCCTTTCGCGAGTCACCTTAAATTGAACACCCACCTCCTCGAGAGTTTTCGGTTTTCCGTCAAGCAAACCGAAACGTTCGATTAATACTGTACGCTCTCTGTCAGTTAATGTCGAGAGAACTTCGTTCATTTTGTCTTTTAGAATTGAATAGCCGGTAGCATCCGCTGGCGATTCGGTAGCGGTATCCTCAAGGAAATCACCAAATTGACTCTCTCCGCTGTCTCCCACTTCTGCCTGTAAAGAGATGGGGTGTTGAGCAATTCGGTAAATTTCACGCACGCGATCAGGTGTCAACCCAAGCTCTTTTGCTAGCTCCTCAGGAGTAGGCTCTTTACCTGTCTCCATCATGAGCTTTTTAGCGCCCCTTAATACACGATTGATGGTTTCAATCATGTGCACAGGTATACGGATAGTGCGGGCCTGATCGGCAATAGCTCGTGTTACTGCTTGTCGAATCCACCAGGTAGCATAAGTAGAGAATTTATAACCACGGCGGTATTCAAACTTTTCCACGGCCTTCATTAGCCCCATATTCCCCTCTTGAATCAAATCCAAGAAAGAAAGACCACGGTTAGTGTATTTTTTTGCAATCGAGATCACAAGGCGCAGGTTGGACTCTACCATCTCGCTTTTAGCTTCCTGGCTCTTGTCCATCCAGCGCTGCAGCATGCGCACATCTTTTTTATATTCGTCTAAGGTTCTTCCAGCAGCAAGCTCTCTTAAAAAAAGCCGGCGTCTGGCAGAAAAAAGTTTTTGCGTTGCAAAGCGATTTTTTTCAGCTCTTGGAATAAGATCTTTGATCTCTTTTTCCAAATGCAAAAGTCTGTCGTAGCCTGAGAGAATGACCTCACCGAAATCTTCGATCACCGAATATTTCAGGTGCATGCGCCGCAAATAGGCTTGAGTTCTTATACGACTTTTTTCTATCGCCTCGAGAACTTTGATCCTTTCTGCCTTGTTATTCTCCACCTCTTTCATTTTCAAAAGCTGCGGCTCTAAAAAAGCATCCTCTTTAGAAAGGAGCTCCTCTAGCTTAGGCAACAGTTGCATGAACTTGGCTCGATCTTCGACCTCTTTTTCAGCAACAATTTTATCAAAACGTTCTTTACCGGAGATAAGGTAACGGATAATGGAGCAAGTCTCCCTTTCGGAATAGCGAAAGCGCATAATGATTCTTTCGATCTGCATTTGCGCTTTTTCGATCCTTTTGGAAATTTCGACCTCTTCTTCGCGATTAAGAAGGGGAGTAGAACCCATCTCTTTTAGATACGCTCTCACAGGATCATCTGCAGCTGCGTCGGAGCGTTTTGGCAAGAGTTCTAATTCTTTAGCCTCTTTTTTACGCTCTTTTTGCTTCTCAATCTCTGCTTGATTATAGATCTGGATATCCATCCCACTCAAGAAGATCAACACTTGATCGATCTCTTCCGCGGTATCAAACGTCATCGGAAGGATATCATTGATCTCTTCATAGGTGATGAATCCCTGTTCCTTAGCAACAGCGACTAGCTCCTCGATTTTTTGCTGATATTGAGGATCTGTGTGTTGGTTGTCGGATGGTTTGCTCATATTCATGTTATTGTTATATGAATACCACTTAATGTCAAGTTTTGAACAGCCTACAAACATCACAGGTCGAAGGAAAGAAAAAAAAAGTTCTCTAGAAGAGATCCCCTTAAGGTTAGCAAAGAGCCCGCTCCATAGAAAAATACAATTTTTTTTACAAAAATCCTACGGTGGTGATGACCTTTACCTAGAAAAAAAATTCCCTTCAGTGAGAAGAACCGCAGATCTTGTTTTGATGGGGCAAAAAAAAATCATCGAGGTGCAAACCTCTTTAATAGGGATCAAAGAGATGATGGAGCGTGAAAGAGACTATCGCTCGCTGGGATTTGAGGTGACATGGCTCCTTTATGATAAGGTGTTTTTTTGTGACCCTTTACCTTTAGTAACGCGTTTTTTTTTCGCAAAAAGAGCCTTCATCTTCTCTTTTCATGACGAGAGACTCTTTCAGTTTCAAGATCTCGATCACAGGAATGTTTCCGTCGATGATTTTTTTCGTCAAAAACCATTTTATCAAAAGGTCTACCCGTTTTTAAAAAAATTATTTTTTCAAAGCTAGGGTTTTTGGGAAATATGGAACTTATGCGAGTAAGCATAGAGCCAAATAAAGTAAATGCTCACCGCTAAAGCCAAGCCAAAATGCACTAACTCTTTCATGGGAAAATATTTTTGTAAGCTCAATGAACTGTCGTAGGAGTTCTTATAGACTGTCCAGGTCTCTTTACGCATCTCCTCGATCGCCTCTTCAGCTATAAATTGATTCAGAAATTTTTCTTTAAATCTGTATTCCACCTGGTTATCCCCTAGTTGAAATGCGGCCTGTAAAAAAAAGGACCCTTTGGGACCGGGCTGCACGTTAAAATGGGAAATTTGCACCTCCTCAATAGGATATTGGCACGAATATTCAAAAAATTTTATAACAAAACTACCACCTAAATAAAGATTACTTGCAAAAATAAGAAAAAATAGCCCTTGCCACATGAAAATCCTTTATGCAAAACGACCACCCTGTTATAGTTGGAACGATAGTTTTTAGGAAAGTACAATATCTATGGCCGAAAAGAAACCAAAAGGTCCTCAAAAGCGTCCAAGCGCTCTCAAAAGAGACGACCAAGCTGAAAAGCGCCGCTTGGGAAACAGATCCCGCAAAGCGCAAATCTTTACTGAACGCAAAAAATTAGAGGCGGCTCCTGCTGACAAGAAATCTGCACAACTCAGTACCGTTATAAGCCTTCTAGATAAAGCTGCGAAAAAAGGGACCATTCACCCAAACAAAGCTAGCCGTCTTAAATCCCGCTTAGCTTTACGCACGAACAAAGCTTCAGCGTAAGACCTTTTTTCAAAAAGAGTTCTATAAAAAAGGGGCCTTCACAGGCCCCTTTTCTTTTATGATCTTGCAACCGCTTTTAAAGGAAGTTGCGGCAGGAAAGTCACTTCATATTTTTTAGATTCTAGCTTCTTATAAACTGCTCTAAGGATCTCTACATTGATCTTGAGATTCTGCATCAGCTTTCTAAAAAAGAGGCTCTCTTTGAAATCTTCTAATGACTTGCGAGAGGTGAAAATCAAGAACGGGCATCTCTCCTCTTTCATAATCGCCAGTTGAAATTGATCGAGCGAATTTTTTGAAGTGTAGATATGCACGTTGGCAAAAAGATTTAAAAAATGGTCTACGATCCCTTTTTTCTCTTTAATAAAATAAAAATGGATGTTGGGACTGTAGGTGGTCAAAAGCGCCAGATCCATCCAGGTACGCGGGATAAACATGTACATACGCTTTCGCATAGATTCTTCGAGTTCGGGCTCTACAAGATCCACTTTGTATATACGACCTATTGTAGTGCGTAATAAATAGTGCATCGACCTTGCAGAAAGACGACTAAACACATAGCCAAAAAAAGCCAAAGTCAAAAACGCAACAAAGAAAAAGCCGGTCTTTGGATTTTCAAATAAAGAGATTGCAACAGAGGCGACAGCTACCCCTAAAAAGCTTAAGAAATTTGTTGCTGCGACAACCTGTCCGCGCCTCTCTACGGGGGTGTTTGTTTGATAGAAGGCATCAAACGGGACAATATACATTCCACCTGTGAGGCCCAGCAGGAATAAACAGACCGCAGTGGACCAGTAAAATGGGATGATTGGCATAATAAATAGGGCAATACCGGACACAAGACCTGCTATCGCTGACAACCCTATTTCAGCCTCTTTGCGCGATAATTTCCCCGCAAGCCAGCCACCTATCGAAATTCCTACAGCAGCAGCTACAAAAACATTCCCCCCATCCTCTTTCGTCAGCCCCAAAGATTCAATCGCATATGGGACCATGTTCATTTGGACGAATGCAGCTACAAATAAAAAGAATGTTGAGCCGAAAATTGAGGTTAGTAGGAATGGCGTTTTATGACAAAATTTCAAAGTATCAAAAACCTCTTTTACAAAGAAAGGGGAGGCTTTGGAGTCGTTGGCGACAGCAGGTGTCGGCTTCACACATAACGAGGAGAAAAACCCTATTAAAGCAGCCCAGAAACAAAAAGTAGAGGCAAACGTATAGTCCCCACCGGAGTAGGTAGACAATACTCCGCCCATGACCATTCCCACAATGACAGCAAGATAGGTGGATGCAGTAATAATTCCATTAGCTTTAGGAATCTCTTCTCTTGGCACTAATTCAGCTATTATACTGTATTTGGGAGGCCCCATTAATGCCGCGACAATTGAGAGCATGAACAGCAAGGAATAACAGGCAAAAGCGCTTTGAAAATAAAAGGCTAAAATTCCAACAAGTGTGACGAGAACCTCTCCAAATTTGAGCACCGTCATAAATCTTTGCTTGCTGATCTTATCTGCAAGTTTTCCTGCAAAAGAGGAGAAGAGCAAAAACGGTAATACATAGACAATGCCCACTGTCGACATGATTTCAGCAGAACCTTTTTCGCCTTGTATGGTGATCAACAAAAAAATCGTTAAAAACTTAAAAAGATTGTCTACTAAAGCTGAAGTGAATTGAGAGATGTTGTGAAACATCAAGGAATTTTTAAAAAAAGGGTTTCCCTCCTTATAAAAAGAAAAGCTTGTAAGGCGGGCTCGTTGAAACGGAGTTTTCGATTTAATCCTCATCGGATATCCTCTTTTATATGATGACTTTACCACATTTAACCCAATCGAGCAAAGACCTTTTCGCCCCTGGGCATCTCGGTACAATTATACAAAGTAATCATCTTCAATATCTTATTGAAGAATTAAAAAAAAGGTTATCAGGCGATTGTTTGAAAAAAACTTCGGTTCTTGTGGAGACTTCGAGTGTTAAAAATTATTTGAAAAAAGAGCTCACGAGCTATGCCGGGGTCGATTTTGTGGAACCGGCTCAGTTTGATCCTTTCTTACGATACCGTATCGATAAGGAGCTTGCAGAGGTTTTCCACCTTTACGCCAAATTTGGGGGTGAAGAGCTCGAAAACTGGTTAAAGACCCCCTCTTTTGAGGCCGATCTATACCGCCAGCATGTTCGCCGTAGCGTCCCCATAAGAGCTCTAGAGCTCCATGTTTTTCACCCCACTTATCTCCCAAAATGGTACGTAGATGCACTTTTAAAGCGCCCCTCAAAAGTTAAATTATTTTTTTACATACTCTCCCCCTCCCCCCTTTTTCTTCTAGATCTTGTCCAAGAAAAACATCTGTTGCAAAACGCTTTGGGGCAAGCTTATGTTGAAGATCAATTTCGACTTTTGGCAAATCTCATCCCCTACAAACTCCCTCTTTTTAAAATCCTAGAAAAATACGCCGAAAACTCTGTTGATCTTTTTTTTGAGCCCCTTGGAAATTCTAGCCTAGCTACGTTGAAAAGAAACCTTTATCATCAAAAAATAGAAGCTCTAGAACCCGATGCTTCACTTAATGTCCTACCTAGTTTAACCCCCTTAGACGAGGTCAAAAACTGCTTTGCACACCTCTACACTCTTTTAGAGGTCAATAAGGATCTTAAGCCCAGTGACATTACAATTTTTGCCGATCTAAAAAAATACGGCCCCCTATTAGAACTAGTTTTTGAGGATAAACTCGCTCTACAGATCGATCAGGTCCCTTTTTTTCGTTTTGCCCCGGATATGAAGCGTTTTTATCGTTTGTTTCAGTTGATTGACGGTCCGTGGACTCTAGCTACTCTCAAAACCCTTTTTATTTCCGAAGAAATACTCGTTTGGCTTGAGCATGTGGGATTTCAATCGGGGTTCAATCCATCGCACCAAAAAATCTTTGGCTACTCTAAAGAAGAGTTTGGAAAGTCTTTTGTCGAGTGCTTTGAAAACCTGATCGATCGGATGGTTTATAGTCCCAACGATCAACAACCTCCTTTCCCCATATCATTAGGGTTATCTCTTCTAGAAACCTATGATCGTCTGGAATCTTTGTATAAAGAGACTGTGTTTCTTAAAACTCTTAAAGCGCCCCTAGATATTTGGCTTGAGAGGCTGAGAGACTTTTTTTGCAACCACCTCGGCGTCTTTGAGTCTCATGATTTTTTTAAGGAGTGGTCAAGCTATCAGCCTCTGCTTACTGAAGAGGTGTGCGATTTTTCTTTAATACGCCAAGTCTTTTATGATCTTTTCGAATCTCTTAAAGGTCCGCTCCTTTTAAACGAGGGGGATTGCATACGAGCAAGTAATTTAAAAGAGGGAGCAATACTCCCCAACAAAGTCCTGTTTGTGCTTGGAATGGGACTAGAAGATTTTCCCGGTTATAGACACCTTTCGATGCTTTATCGATTGGAAAAGTTTCCTCCTTCACAAGGGATGATCGATCGATACAAATTTTTGGAGATACTGTTAGCAGCCAAAGAGCGTCTGTTATTTAGCTATTCTGCCAAAGCGCCGGCGACGCTTTTAGAGGAGATTTTTCGCCCAATATGAGAAACCTGAAAGAGCTTAAAACTTTACTCTGTGATCCTTTAAAATTTTATTATGACGTGGGGCATAAAATCGCTTCGCCTTACACTGAAGACCCCCTTAAAGAGCGTCTAACCCTATGCTATTACGAGATAGAATCTTTAAAACAATCCCTGTATTTTAAAGAAATTGAACAGCTCGATGTTTTTTTAGATCCGCTCTCAAAAATGGCAAAAGAGGCTCTTATGGGCGATCTTGAAGAAGAAAACAGGTACATTAAGGAGCAACTTAAATTTCATCAACTCAATAAAAAAGATCTTTTTAGTGTCGAAATTCTTGACCATCTCCAGGAGCCGTTTTTCAAGCAAAAGGTCCATTTTTACCCTAAAAACACTCTTTTAGGGAATATCCCAGTTGTTTCCCATAAAGGGGTGTTAGTCAATAAAAACCGAAAAAAGATAGGGCAGGAAGAATTCAAAGCTTTATTACCTGATCTTCTTCTTTTATCTACTTTACAAACCCCAATACCCTTAAAAGTTCTGTTATTTGAAGAGGACGAGTTCACCCTAAGTAAAAATGAAGCTGCTGAAATCCTTGATTGTCTTAAAAACCTATATCCAATCGCGCTTAAGCAGCCACTTGAATTGCCAAAAAATCTGTCGGAGGGTTATGGGGCATACAGTGTAATTGCCCCTTTTTTTGAAGAAATAGACTCTTGTTTACTAAACCATCTCAACGCTTTGATTGAAGAGTTATATGAAAGGTTTTGACGTTTTAGATAAAAATCAATCCATTCTAGGAAGCCTTCTTATAGAAGCCTCTGCGGGGACAGGAAAGACGTTCACTATCGAACATACGGTCCTGCGTCTTGTAAAAGAGGAGAAAATACCTCTTCATAAGATACTTCTTTTGACCTTTACAGAGGCTAGCCAAAAAGATCTTATGGTGCGCGTTTTGGGCCGACTAAAAAAAGAAAACTTTTTTGGATTTTTAGAGGAAATACCCATCCTTACTTTTCAAAAATTTATCCACCGTTTTCTCAATAAACAGGAAGATCTTAAGAATTCTCTTTCTTTACAACAGGAGTTGGAATATTTTTTACGCTCTTTACACCCTTACCAAGAATTTGGTCCCAAACAACTTGCCAAGCTCATTTTTCCTCCCCGTTCCGATACAAATAAAGGGCTCAAAGATCTTATCGATAACCCTGCGTACAAAGGAGATTTCATCCGTTTTGACGAGGCCCTAGAGAAAGTATGCTCCTTTTTAAACGAATTTGGTGAAGAGCCCCTGATGAACCTGCTGGAAAATTTTACAGGTATTGATAAAGAGGACAAAGACCTTTTTTCGCTTTTTTTTCAGAACCCACACAAGGCACTTGACCGGCAACTTTGTAAAAAAAACATCGGCTTCAAAAAGATTCATCCAAAAAAAATTAAAGCAAAAAAAACTGTAGTCATTCCTGTCGAAATAGCACTGATTTCCTCTTATATAGAAAAAGTTGCCAAATCCGAAATGCAGCTGGGACTTTTAAAACAGCTTTTTGAGGCGAAAAAAAACCAACAAATCGGCAGCTTTTCGCTCGATTTTGATCTTTTTTTACAAAAGTTGGAGGATCTGACTTTTTTAAAAGAGGTCTCCTCAAAGTTTGAGGCGGTGATTGTGGATGAATTTCAGGATACCGATCCCAGACAATGGGAAATTCTTTCCCGTCTGTTTTTTAAGAAACCCCACATCAAAACATTTATGGTGGTTGGAGATCCAAAACAGTCGATCTACAGATTCAGAAATGCCGATTATGCCTCATTTTATGCAGCAAAAAAAGCTTTGGATAAGGGAGAAATATATCACCTTACAACCTCTTACCGCTCCTCAATTCGTCTCACAAATGCCACCAATTCCCTTTTCGGTGTTGTTCCTGACCCCTTCGATCCAATCGATTATACAAGCGTTTTAAATGGGCGTAAGGAGGAGGGGCTTATCCAACCTGTGGAGCTGGTGGTTTTTGAACAGCCCTTCAAAAATAAAGAAAGAATGAACGAGGTCATTCATCCCTGGATTTGCTCAGTGATTCAACGTGAAGAGATCAAACCCCACCGAACAGCTATTTTAGTTAACCACCGTTATGAAGCTACCGCCTTAGAACAATTTTTGAAAAAGCATGATATTCCTGCAAAAAGGGTAGATAAAACTCCCCTGAAGGACCGACTCTGCTTTCAGCAGTTCATCCAGCTTTTAAAACTTTTGAAAGATCCGTTTGATAAAAGAGCTTTACGCACCTACCATTTTCTTTTAAAAAAAGAACTTTTAAGCGATGAAGAGGAGCTCTTTTCACCCTCTTTCCTTGAAACAATCGATGATTTAAGAGAGCTTAGGCAAAAAGCCTTAGAAGGCGATTTCAATTTGCTCATCCGTAATTTTGAAAAAACACCCCTATTCCCGCTACTTTTAGAAAACCCACTTTGTTCCATTCAAGATGTGGAGGAGCTCTACGAGAAAATTTATTACCATAGCGAAACACTCAAAGAATACGATGAAAAAATCGAAGGGGTGGAGATCATCACTACATTTTCATCGAAGGGGCTCGAATATGAAACGGTAATAGCCCTTTCTCTTGCAACTGATGATCTGAAACTTGAATTGAGCGAAGAGGATATTCAAGAAAAAATGCGTCTTTTTTATGTAGGATGCACTCGCTCAAAAGAAAAATTGATTCTACCGGTTCTTTTGTCGCGCCAAAGCACCATTACCTCTTTTTTACAAAAAGGTTGCAAGGAGCTCAATTTAGAAAACTTAAAAAAAATGTTTGAAAATACCCTGGTTCACGTCACTGAGCCCGTTGCCTACGAAACTCAAAAAAAATCCACGACAACTGACCAAGAAAATTATGATTTTGAGTCGACATCAAAATTTTACCCAAAAGAGCCATCATCTCTCTCATTTAGCTCGATGGATTTTGAAGAGACAACGATAGAAAAAGCGGTTTTAGAGGAAAATGCACTACCGCTTGGAATAGACTCAGGAGTCTTCATCCACAAAATTCTTGAAAAAATTTTTTCAGACCAGAGTAAGGAGCTCACCCAAGAGGTGATTGAACCTATTGTTGAAAAAGCGCTTTTTTTAACACCTTATGCTCCCTACAAAGATTATATTTTCCAAAAGATCAACTTCGTTTTGGATTTAAAAATTGACGGATTGTGTCTTAAAAATATCCATCCATTTAATCGTCTAGCTGAATCCCCTTTTTCTTTTTTTAGGGATGGACAGCGTGTAGAGGGTGTGTATGACTTGCTTGTTTTTATCAACGATAAAATCCATATTATCGATTACAAACTTACTCATCCCAGGAGCCTATCAACAAAAGAGCTCATGGAGGCATTTCACTATGATGAGCAGGGAAAGCTCTATAAAGAGGCCATTCAAAGCATGTATCCATTCATGAAAGATACAGTAGAAATGCATTTTATTTTCTTGCGTAACGAGGTCCACTATGTCCTCTAAATGGAATTCTCTATCAAGACCTCTACTGGAGTCTGTTATACGAAAAACGACCTCCGGTGCCTACGGAATGGCCTCTCATGAGGACATTCTATTAGGTGATAACCCTTTTGGTTTCATTTTAGAAAATGGGACTATTTACCTTGAGCGTTTTTATAAACAGCAAAAACAACTGGAGCTTCTTATAGATCAGCGCTTTTCTGTTGAGCCCTCTATGGTCCCTATTTATTTAGAGATCGATGATCGGCTAAACTTTGGACAAAAACAGGCGCTCAAAGCAATATTTGAAACACATACTCTTTTAATACAGGGAGGACCAGGCTCAGGAAAAACATTTACCATCTCCCGTTTAATTCCTCTTTTTCTTTTTTCTTTTGAAAAAGAGATGCTACGCAAACCTCGTATTCTTCTCGCTTCTCAAACGGCTAAAGCGGTGCACCATTTAGCCAAACAGCTGCCACCAGATTTGGCCGAGGTTGTCCAAGTAGAGACTCTTCATAAAGTTTTGAGGCTTTCTAAAGAGATCAAACCGCCTTTTCCCACTTTAATCGATCAAGATCTGGTGATTGTTGATGAATCCTCTATGATTGATGGGGAGATGATGAATCTTTTTCTTTCGTCCTTAAAACCCACAACAAGGGTCATATTTGTGGGAGATCCACAACAGCTACCCCCTATTGAGGGCGGCGCTCCTTTTAAATGGATGCTCGCAAGTAAAAAAATCAAAACCTGTTTTCTTGAGGGCTCCCAACGTGCAGAAAATAGAAATTTGATTGATGAGGCAAACGCCCTATTTAGGGGGGAAAAGCCCAAAACCCTGCCTTTGGATTCTTTTAAGATTGAGGATGTACTCCCCCGCTTTTTCCAACCTCAACAGGAAAAACCCGAAATCTCTTTTTTGATAAAATACAAGATTCTCTCCTCCATGCGAATCGGCCCTTACGGATCTTCTGAGCTCTCAAATCGAATCTTCAACCTTCTAAAAGAGCAAAAAGGGCGCTACTTGTTGGTCCCGATTATGATCACCCAAAATAGTGATCCGATGCAGCTCTATAATGGCCAGGAGGGGGTGCATCTGT